>BNJT01001183.1_pt1 | contig 76034 bp, 126 predicted proteins | sample 8540491 | NCBI WGS metagenome assembly BNJT01 (sample SAMD00202455, study PRJDB9452) | human saliva metagenome | host: Homo sapiens | reverse complement strand
TATTGTCAGAAATTGTTAAGTTTATTCAACAGCAAACTCGGTTTTTGACAAAGAATGCGATTTAAGGGAGGGTTCGATGTAGATATCAATTATAGTAAATTGAAATAAGATATGAACAAATCAATTAGGAAAGTCAAATTAATTTCTAGAAAATATTTTAGCAGTCGTGTCATGCTGTTCTATCTTCAATCTACTATACTTCATAGGGACACAAAATGCGTATGAGGTAAAAGTAGAAAAATACAGTGCATAAGTTAAAATACCTATTGTGTGTAGAAAGAGATGTTGTATTCCACAGAAGACTTGTTTAACAAGAGGGTTGTATAGTCTAGAGAGCCCAACGAGGATGAGAACTAGTTTGGCATCAGTTATCAGAGTGAATTAGAGTTGAGAAAAATGGCACAGATCATATATATATTGTACAAGGAGATAGTGTAAAATGGAAGTGCTTATGTGTTTTTAAAACAAGGTGTGCCAGGAATTAGAAGTCATATCATCGTAAAGTTCCTAAAATGTTTAGGGGTTGTCAGTACCTTTAAAAGATAAAAATAAAGAGGCGATTAGTGAGAAAGTCATATCGTAGAGTGAACGGAGAATATTCCAAGTTATTCTATTCCGTAAGTACCATTTTGTGCATGCAAGTTGCCGTTGCAGCATTAATGTTTTTGCTAATGGTGCGGTTAAGGCAGATACTTTACCAGTATCATCTGCTACGGCTAATACTGGGAAGGTAAATGAGGGCGTTACGGACTGGCTGAAGGTTTATCGACTGGCTTGAAAAATAATATTGAATCAAAAGCTGAAACTGAATCAAAAAGCTGCGACAGAAGGTGTATTGACTGGTTTGAGAAGATAATGTGGAGACCAAAAAAGTACAAACGACTGAATTACAAGAAAAGTGAGTGCGTTGCAGATCAGAAGTAAAACTCGTATTCGTGCAAACGAAAACAAAAAGCTCAAATTGAACAAGCTGAAAAAATTAATCAAGGAAGCAAATGACTTACAGCTTCAAAAACAGCTACTCAAAAAGAAGTGAGACGCAAAAAGTTAAAGAAATTAGATCACTAACTTTTATCTTAAAAATCAATGAAAGCGGAGAAACTGTAAAAGCCAAGAGAAAAACCAAGACTGGCCGTAATGATAGATGCAAGAAGGAACTGGTTTCAGAATAGGCGAAGGAACGCCTGGATCAACACCTTTCAACACCTCAACCAGAGAGGTAGCGTGATTGCTCGTGTGTGAAGGACAGTGTGCCTTGGGAATTATGTGGAGACAGGTATCTATTGTTTAAAGCCGAAGTTGGTAAGGATACGTTGATGAATAATTCTGGTGAATCTACTTGGAAAGTTAATTATGGTGAACAAATTAAGCATGTTGGTTTTGCAGGTAAGGTTTATGCGCCTAGAAAATAGTAGGTTTATATTTTCCAACATATTTATGATAATGGTAAATTTCACAGATAAAAATTCAACCCGTTAACTTTTTGATACTATGCATTTTTGACTACAAGTAAAGTAGGAATATGAGTTTTATGTTCTATGGTATGTCTAACTTAACTAATATAGATGTGACGAATTTTGACACAAGTAAAGTAACAAGAATGGATAATATGTTCCATAGTATGTCTAACCTAACTAATATAGATCGTGACGAATTTTGGCACGAGTAAGTAAGCGATATGAGGTTTTATGTTCGCTAGTATGACGTAACCAACTAACTTAGATGTAACGCATTTTGATACAAGTAAAGTAGAGAATATGGCTGCTATGTTCATGGGTATGTTTAACTTAACTAACTTAGATGTGACGCATTTTGACACAAGTAAAGTAACGGATATGGGTTCTATGTTCAGAGGTGTGCGTAGCTTAACTAACTTAGATGTGACGCATTTTGACACAAGTAAAGTAACCAATATGGTTGATATGTTCGTTGATACAGGCAAATTAAAAGAACTTAAACTCGAGATAAATTTAAAGCTGATGGGATTAGAACGATATCGACAACTCACTCCTGGCAACCAATATACCGATAAATGGCACAAGGTTGAGGATAAAGAGCACACGTATACGGTTTCAGATTGGGCGGATGCATACGCTGGTAACTCAACTGCAACTGCTGGAACGTGGGTACGTGAAGTATCAGTGCAACGTTGAGCATTCCAAGGTGAGAACTTTACTCCAGTTAAGGTGGCTCCAAGTGATACTGAGTTACCAACATTATCAAGACCGAGTCAACAGCAAATCATAAATTCTAGAGTGGTCAAAAGACAGAACAAACCTATTGACGCGCGATGCTGTTCAACCAGGTGAAACGATTACTTTACAACCATTATGGCAGCAGTGAATAATACTACGATAAGAACTGAAGGAATACCTATAACGACAATTTATCGTGCTGATGAGACAATTCCTTTTGAGTCAAGACAAGAAGTGGCTGGTCAAGAAGGTGTGAAAACTATCACAACTACTTATACTGTAGCTCCGTATGCAGGTAGATTAACAGATCCTGTTGAGTCTGAAAGAGTTACAACTGAAATGCAGACCAAAAGTGATTAAAGTAGGTAATAAGAAAGTTGTTACAGAATCTATTCCGGCAACTAATCGCTATGTCGGTAATACAGAAAAAGATCGCGGTTATAGCAATCTGACAACTCAAGGTCAAGATGGTTTACGTACAATAACTACAACATACACTGTTGATGAGACGACTGGAAATCTTTCAGATCCGAGTACTTCAGAAACATCTACACCAATGACTCAGAATGTCTATGAAGTTGGTACAAAACCAAAAGTTCTTTACGGTAAAGAAGGTAATAAAGTAGTTAAAACTACAACTACTTACGTAGTTGATCCGACTAATGGATATGTAACTTAGAAGCTTCAGCAAAGAAACTATTTCTGAGAGATGGTGCAAAGAGACAAAGTAGTTACTGAAGATATTGAACCAAAAGTTGTTTATGAAAAAGATGATTCAAGAGAAAAAGATTCAGAAAGAAATATCACAACTCCTGAGTCAGGTGGCAAGGTTACAGCAACAACATATACTGTAGATGAAAAATGCAGGAGCAGTGAAGAACATCCACAAGAACCTGTTATTACTCCAGGGACTAACACTGTTGTTCAAAGTAGCTGCAAAGATGAGTTACTTACTTAAAAACAAGGTGATAACGTTGTTAAAACTACTGCACAGTTTATACTGTAAATCCTGAGAGATGGTAACATCACTGAGTTTCTACTGGTGAAGTTACACAAGCCTAATGAGTGCTAAAGATAAAGTAGTTACTGAAGATGTTGAGACCAAAAGTTGTTTATGAAAGATGGTTCAGGAAAAAGATTCAGAGAATATCACTCTCCTGGTCAAAAGGTGGCAAGGTTACAACACATATACTGTAAATGAAAAATACAGGAGCAGTAGAAGAACATGTTGGTGAACCTGTTGTTACTCCAGCGACTAACACTGTTGTTAAAGTAGCTGCAAAAGATAAAGTTACTTATAAAAACAAGGTGATAGCGTAGTTAAAACTACTACAGTTTATGCGTAAAGTCCTGAGAATGGTAACATCACTGAAGTTTCTGCAATTGAGGTTACACAACCTAATGGTGCTAAAGACCAGTAGTTACTGAAGATGTGAGACCAAAGTTGTTTTATGAAAAGATGATTCAAGAGAAAAGATTCAGAGAGATATCACTGCTCCTGGTCAAAAGGGTAGCAAGGGTTACAACAGCAACATATACTGTAAAGTAGAAAATGCAGGAGCACTAGAAGAACATCCACAAGAGACCTGTTATTACTCCAGCAACTAACACTGTTGTTAAAGTGGCTGCAAAAGATAAAGTTACTTATAAAAACAAGGTGATAACGTTGTGACTACTACAGTTTTATACTATGATCCTGAGAATGGTAACATCACTGAAGTTTCTACTGATGAAGTTACACAACCTAATGGTGCTAAAGACAAAGTGGTTACTGAGGATATTGAACCAAAAGTTGTTTATGAAAGATGATTCAAGAGAAGATTCAGAAAAATATCACAACTCCTGGTCAAAAAGGTAGCAAGGTTACAACAACAACGTATACTGTAAGTAAGAAGTACAGGAGCAGTGGAAGAACATCCACAAGAACCTGTTATTACTCCAGCGACTAACTACTGTTATTAAAGTAGCTGCAAAAGATAAAGATTACTTTATACAAGGTGATACTGTTGATTAAAAACTACTACAGTTTATACTGTAAATCCTGAGAATGGTAACATCACTGAGTTTCTACTGGTGAGTTACACAACCTAATGGTGCTAAAGACACACGCAGTTACAGCAGCAGCAGCAACAGTAGCGAAACCTGAGGAATTAACTGACGCGCTGAGGAAGAGAGCAATCGAAGACAAAGTTAAAGCAGCAAATCCAGGTGCTGAAGTTGTAGTAGATGACAAAGGAAAAGCAGCAGTAGTTAAAGAGACGGTAATGTATCAGTTATCCCATCAACAGATTTAGTTAAAGTCCAAGACGATGCTAAGAAAGATAATGGGTGGAAATGAGTGCAAACACCCGGCAGATAAGACTGTAGTAGATCCCGCTAAAGGAGTAGACAAAGAAGCTAAAGAAAGCAATCGAAGATAAAGTTAAAAGCAGTCAACCCAGGGTTTAACTGTCAGTAGTAGACGACAAAGGAAACAGCAATGAAAGCTGACAGGAACAGTTCTTAACATCCCATCAACAGACTTAGTAATCCCTACTGCAATCTTGCTGACGAAGCAACAAATGCTAAAGTGAAAACACCAGTTACTCAGTACATTAGTTGGAGCTAAAGAAAAGCTTAACAAAAAGACGCAAAAAGAAGCTGTTAAGAAAGCAATTGAAGCAGTCAACTCAGGCGCAACTGTAGTCGTAGACGAAAAAGGAAACGCAACAGTAACAATGCCAGACGGTTATACAGCAACAATTTCTAAAGAACAACTAGTGAAAGATAAAGAAGCTGTTTCTAAATCTAAACATGGTGGAGATAATCTTGATATCGACTTGAGTAAAGTAGAGGTGGCAGACCTTGCTAATATTACTCCAGAAGAAAAAGCGAAATTCCAATTCAAGGTTCTAGGTGCTATTACAGACGTTCCGGAATTTGATCTTGATGCCTTCTTGAAAGAAACAGACGATAATGGTAATACAGTTTACACATCTAAAAGATGGTAAAGTGAAAATTACGATTGATAAAGATGGTAACGCAACAGCAACAGTCGAAAAAGATGGTAAGACAGAAGCAGCTGTTAAAATTGACAAAGATGGAAATGTAACAATCGTTACAAAAGAAGGTCAAGTATTAGCAATTCCAAGAGATGATGCGTTTAAACAACGTCCATATGTACCATCAAATGGTGGAGGCAATAACAGTGGTAATGGTAACGGAACTTCTGGCAATAACGCAGCTAATAACACTGATGCAAAAGTGAATAAAGCTAAGTTAGAAGGTGCTATCCATCAATTAGATGAATTGATCATTAAAGAATCAGCTAAGCTTGATGCAGAAAACTGCAAAAAGAAGCGAATGCATTATCAGCAGATGCTAAGAAAGTATTTGCCAATGCAGACGCAACTCAAGCAGAAGTGGATGCAATGGTGAAACGTTTAGAAGGAATTCAAGTTAAACCAGAGCTTCAGTGCAGCTGATGTTCAAGCAGCTAACAATGTAGCAAATGCATCAAACGGAGAAACTTCAGAAGATGCAACAGATGCTAAATTAGCAGCGAACGTTTCAAAACAGAAACAACCAAAAAGAACTTCCAAAACACAGGTACATCAATATCTGGAACAGTTCTTGCACAGCAATCAGCAGCTCTATTATTAGGGTAGGCGTATTTGCAACAAAGAAAAAGAAGATGAATAATCAATAGACAAGAGATTATGGAAGCAAGAAGAGAGTTTGACATTTTCAAAAATAGAAACTATATTCTCAGATTGTTACAACATCTTAGTCGAAAAACAGCTCTCCGTATCATGTGAGCTGTTTTCAATATACTAGTTATTGGACGCTTACGTTTCATCGTCATTGTTGTGTATGTTGAAAATATTCTTAAGTTAAGTCAAAATAGTTGAATGGTATGCAAGTTATTTCAGCATATCAATTACCGACCGTATGGCAGGATGAAGCTAGTAATCAAGGAGCCTTTACAGGACTAAATAGACCAACAGCAGGTGCGCGTTTCGAACAAAACTTGCCAAAAGGAGAACAACCTTTTCAACTTTATTCGCTGGGAACACCAAATGGTGTGAAGGTCACTATATTATTGGAAGAATTACTAGAAGCTGGTTTTGAGCAAGCAGCTTATGACTTGTATAAGATTGCTATTATGGATGGGGATCAATTCGGATCAGACTTTGTGAAGCTTAATCCAAATTCCAAGATTCCAGCCTTATTGGATCAGTCAGGTACTGAAGATGTAAGAGTCTTTGAGTCTGCTCATATTCTCCTTTATCTTGCTGAGAAATTTGGAGCCTTTTTACCAAGAAATCCTATGGAAAAGGTAGAAGTTTTGAATTGGTTATTCTGGCAAGCAGGTGCTGCACCTTTTCTAGGTGGGGGATTTGGACATTTCTTTAATTATGCCCCTGAAAAATTGGAATATCCAATTAATCGTTTTACGATGGAAGTGAAACGCCAGTTGGATTTATTGGATAAGGAATTGGCTCAGAAACCTTATATTGCAGGCAATGACTATACGTTTGCAGATATTGCTATCTGGTCTTGGTATGGACAGTTAGTTCAAGGAAAACTTTACCAAGGTTCTGCAAAATTCTTAGATGCCTCAAGTTACCAGAATTTAGTAAAATGGGCAGAAAAAATTGCCAATCGTCCAACTGTTAAGCGTGGCTTGGAAGTAACTTATAAAGAAATCAAATAGCAAAAAAGTCATCTTCGGATGGCTTTTTGCTACAGTTGAGGGAAAGGGCTTGCAGTTATCAGCTTTTGTGCTATAATTGCTATAATATAGTAAAGATCAAGAGGAGTGTGAGGAAGTGGAAAAGAAAATTGTGAAGGATATTTTGTTTTTATCTCAGGTGTCTCAGCAGGCAAGTCAGGAAGACCTTTATCTTGCCAGAGATTTGCAGGATACACTCTTAGCAAATCGTGAGACTTGTGTTGGTCTAGCTGCCAATATGATTGGGGTGCAGAGGCGCGTGATTATCTTTAATCTTGGCTTGGTTCCCATGGTCATGTTTAATCCAGTGCTCCTGTCCTCTGAAGGACCTTATGAGACAGAAGAATGCTGTTTGTCCTTAGTAGGTGTGAGACCTACTAAGCGTTATGAAACCATAAGGGTTGCCTATCGTGATAGCAAGTGGCAGGAACAGACCATTACCTTGACAGGATTTCCAGCTCAGATTTGCCAGCATGAACTGGATCACTTGGAAGGACGAATCATTTAGGAGGAAAGCAAATGAAACGAATAGTCTTTGAACTTATTTTTATCGCAACGACCTGGTATATATTTTTTTACCGCCCCTTAATCTAACCAGCTGGGAATTTCTCTTTTTTTCCTCTGTGGGCATTTGCTTCTTGTAGCAATCTTATTTGGCTTTGGCAAGGGAATAAATCTGGTCAAAAACAGTTCATGTGCGCCACGGAAAGGCGGAAGCTGCCTTGAATTTAGAGAGTTTCAAAAATCAATCGGTTAGGGAAAAATTCTTTTAGCTTCCATTGGAGGAATTCTTCTCTTGGCAGCTTTGGTTTCCTTGGTGACTTCTAGCATTTTTCAGGCTAAAAATTATGCCAATGTAGTCACGGTTACGGAAAAAGATTTTACTGAATTTCCTAAGACTGATACCAGTAAGGTTCCTATTCTAGATAGAAGTACTGCTGAAAAAATTGGTGACCGCTACTTGGGTTCCTTAACGGATAAGGTGTCGCAGTACGTAGCGGCAGACACATATACCCAATTGACGATTGATGGGAAGCCTTATCGGGTTACGCCACTAGAATACGCAGACCCTATCAAATGGTTTAACAATCAGGCCAAGGGAATCGGCGAGTATATCAAGGTAGATATGGTAACAGGCAATGCTGACTTGGTGGACTTGAAGACACCAATCAAGTATTCGGATTCAGAGTATTTTAACCGCGATGTCAAACGTCACCTGCGCTTTAAGTATCCAACCAAGATCTTCAAGACTCCATCATTTGAGGTGGATGATGAGGGTAATCCTTTCTATGTAGCAACGGTTTACCAAAAGCAATTTGGACTTGCGGTTCCCCGTCCTGTTTCAGTCATCATCTTGGATGCCACAAATGGAGAAACCAAGGAATACAGCTTGGCTGAAGTTCCAGAATGGGTGGACAGGGTCTATCCAGCTGAGGAAACCATTGAGCAAATCAACTACAACGGCAAGTACAAGGATGGTTTCTTGAATGCCATGATTTCCAAGAAAAACGTGACCCAGACTACCAAGGGCTATAATTACTTGTCTATCGGTAATGACATCTATCTATACACAGGTGTGACATCAGCCAATGCAGATGAAAGTAATCTTGGTTTTATCCTTGAAAATATGCGGACAGGAGAAGTCACTAAGTACAGCTTGGCTTCTGCGACAGAAGAATCAGCCCGTGAATCAGCCGAAGGTGCTGTTCAGGAGAAATCCTACAAGGCAACCTTCCCAATCCTCATCAACCTCAATGACAAGCCTCTCTACATCATGGGCTTGAAGGACAATGCTGGCTTGGTCAAAGAGTATGCCCTGGTAGACGCAGTCGAGTACCAAAATGTTATCGTTGCTACGACAGTGGAAGAGCTGCTCAGCAAGTATGCCAATAAAAACGACCTTGAAATTGACAATGCAACGACAGAAAGTATCAAGGGTCTGGTAGCAGACCTCAAATCAGCTGTTATCAAGGGCGATACCGTCTACTTCTTTAAAGTTGATGGCAAGATATACAAGGTCAAGGCCTCAGTATCAGATGACCTTCCTTACCTTGAAAATGGTAAAGCTTTTGAAGGTCAAGTAGGAAAAGACAATTATCTCAAGACCTTTAAAGTCCAGTAATACTCTTCGAAAATCTCTTCAAACCACGTCAACTTTATCTGCAACCTCAAAGCTGTGCTTTGAGCAACCTGCGGCTAGTTTCTTAGTTTGCTCTTTGATTTTCATTGAGTATAAAAAAGGTTTATTTAAGAAATATATGTTATAATAAGGTAAATTAAGCCTAATGGAGGACAAAGAAATGGGTTTTTATGTGATGCTTGCTTCAATGTTACTCGGACTGCTCGCTTTGAAGATAGGTTTTTCTCTGTTTAAGGAGAAAAAAGATAAATTCTTATCTATCTTAACAAGCTTAGCTGGAATATCCCTTGTTCTCGTGGCTATCTGGTTAGGATGGCCAAAATAACCAAAGAAACCTCGCTCAAAACGAGGTTTTTTAGATGAATTTCTTGGTAGCGGCTAAAAAATATGCTACATTATTAATATGAAAATTTTAATCCCAACAGCAAAAGAAATGAACACAGACTTGCCAAGTATCGAAGATGCTCCTTTAAAACCAGAAAGTCAAGCTGTACTTGATGCCTTGACCCTCTATTCTGCTAGTCAATTGGAGAGTTTTTATAAGGTATCAGACGAGAAGGCTGCGGAAGAGTTTCAAAATATTCAGGCTTTGAAAAGGCAAAGAGCTCAACACTACCCAGCCCTGAAACTTTTTGATGGGCTTATGTACCGCCATATCAAGCGAGATAAATTGACTGAGGCAGAACAAGCCTATCTTGAAAATCATGTCTTCATTACCTCGGCTTTGTACGGGGTCGTTCCAGCCTTGTCACCTATGCCTCCTCACCGTTTGGACTTTTTGATGAAGTTAAAAGTCGCTGGTAAGACTTTGAAGAGCCATTGGAAGGCAGCCTATGATGAAGCTGTGAAGCAGGAAGAAGTGATTTTCTCTCTCTTGTCATCAGAATTTGAGACTGTATTTTCTAAGGAAATCAGAGATAAGATGCTGACCTTTAAATTCATGGAGGACAAGGGCGGTCAGCTGAAGATTCACTCAACCATTTCCAAGAAAGCGCGTGGTGCCTTCCTAACGGCTTTGAATAGAAAATCAAGTACAGACAGTGGAGGAAGCTCGTCGCTTAAGCTTTGCAGGATTTAACTACCGAGAAGACCTGTCCCAACCACAGGAATTGGTTTTTGTAAAGAAAGTATAGAAATCAGATATTTTGTATTTGACAATATGTATCATCAGTTATTGTAGTTTACAAATGAGAAAAAAGCGAACAAGCTAGTCTTCTGAGTGTCAGAAAAGTAGTCTTGTTCGCTTTTATTATGTTAGTTACTTTAGTTACTTGATAGCATTAACCAAGTCTTCCGCTTGTTTTTCAAGTGAGTTTAGGACTGTTTCTTCGAGAACCAATTTTCCGTCTGCCCAAGCAGAGTCATTGACACGTGCAGCAGTAAAGTCGCTAACGACTTGTGTACGGATAAATGGCAAGAGGTCTTTGTAGATAGAGAAGAGTTGATCGTGACCTGCATTGGCTACAGATGATACTGTGACAAACTTGTCTTGAAGGGCAGAAGCGCCACGTGTATCAGACAAGTCAAGGGCACGAGATAGCCAGTCAAGCAAGTTTTTCACTGTTCCAGGGATAGAGAAGTTGTAGACTGGGGAGAAGATCCAGATAGCATCCGCAGCGAGAACTGCTTCACGAGCAGCAGCTACAGCTGGGTGAGTTGGAACTTCCAAATCTTGGCTGAAGAGAGGAAGGGATGTATAATCAAGATAGCTAACTTCTGCTTTACCAGCAAGTGCTTTCTCAGCTTCGAGTGCCATTTGGTGGTTGAAAGAACCTTGACGTAGGGATCCGACGATAAATAATACTTTTTTAGACATGATGTGTCTCCTTTTTCTTAAATTTCCGAGAACTCTCTCGTTGTTATAAAATATATTACAACAAAACAAAAGGACTTGCAAGAAATCTGCTCAGAGTTTATTTGAAAATTATAAAATTACAGAAACTCTAGTCATTTGCGACTGGAAAAGTAAGAACTGTTTTTGATTCTAGTTTTGCTGAAGGAAGAAATAAAAGTGCGATTGTCCTATATTCTCTTGTAATATGATGACATAAGTGCTAAAAATAAACAAGAAAACTCACAATAGAAACCGCAGAACAGCTATTTTCCGGTATCATTTCATAAATCATTAAAGGAACAATAATGGCATTGAAGAATGCTTCTAAAAAGGGGTGGAGATTATGTAAGGCAAAGATTAACAAGTGACGGACAAAAGAAATAATAATACACTTGTTAAAGGAGAAAAGATGTTAATAAGAAATTATCGGAAAAATATTGGCCTGATGGCCGGAGTTGAGTTTTTTGCATTTTTAGGGATTACCAGTTTTTGGATTCTCTTTCTCAGTCAAAACGGAATGTCTCTTTGGCAGATTGGACTTCTGGAAAGTATTTTTCATACGACCAGTCTTCTCTGTGAAATTCCATCTGGAATGTTAGCTGACCGCTATTCCTATAAGACCAACCTTTATTTAAGTCGTATAGCAGGGATTGTGTCTTCTATTCTCATGTTGGCTGGGCAGGGAAATTTTTGGATTTATGCACTAGCGATGGCGGTAAGTGCCTTGTCTTATAATTTTGATTCAGGAACAAGCGCAGCAATGGTCTATGACTCGGCTGTAGAGGCTGGACTAAAGGAGCGTTATCTATCCATTTCAAGTTTCATATCAGGAGTGTCAGAAGGAACTCGGTCTTTGGGGAACGGTGTTGGCAGGATTTTTGTCCATGGCCAATTGCACCTGACCTACTATATCATGATTGCGACTTCTATCATAGTTCTTTTCCTGAGTTTGGATGCTGGAAAAGAACCTGAGTGTCAAGCTAGAAAAAGCTGATAGTGTGACCATGAAGACAGATTATTTGGACTGTTAAGGAAGAGTTGGAGCGAAATCCCATGCTGTTCAACTGGATGATTTTGTCTCAGATTGTCGGAGTACTCATGTGCATGTTTTATTTTTACTATCAAAATCAGTTACCAGATTTAAGTAGTTGGCAAATTTCAGCAGTTATGCTACTTGGTAGTCTCTTGAATATCGTCGCAGTCTATCTAGCGAGTAAGATTGGAAAGAAATATGCTGCCTTGAAGCTTTTCCCTGTCCTCGTCCTGCTGACTGGAGTCACCTATATGCTGTCCTACTTTGGAACACCTCTAATCTATATTTTGATTTATTTGATGAGTAATGCTCTATATGCTCTTTTTCAGCCGATTTTTGACAATGATTTGCAAGAGCGACTCCCAAGTGAAGTAAGGGCAACCATGCTGAGTGTCTACTCTATGATGTTTAGCCTGAGTATGATTGTCTTCTTCCCACTGACAGGCTGGTTGATTGACAATTTAGGCTTTGTAGTAACATTTCTTTATCTAGGATTATTTTTAGTCTTGATTGAGCCTTCTACTGCCTATCTTTTTAGGAAAAATGGCTAAAAGAATGGATGATAAAGTGATTCCATAGATCAAAAAGAATTACGAAAACTTGAGTGTCAAGCTCAGGTTTTTTAATAGGTTGATTTTGGAGCTGTCTTTACTTTTCTTGCTCGGTTTTAAATAAGAAAAATCGGTTTGCTTTGAAGGAAGAAATAATATAGGTTTGTTCTTGCATTCACTTGTAATAAAGCTTAATAGATGGTAAAATAGACGAGTGAAAAAAAGACAAAACAAAGCAAAAAATAATCTACTGTGGCAGTATGGTCTAGGGATGACGATTTTGCTTGTGGTTATCAGTGCTTCCTTTCTGTATCTAGTGTTTCTGAGTATGAAACCCTATCAAACAGCTAAAAGTGAAGGAGAAAAATTAGCTCAGCAGTATGCAGGATTAGAGCAGGCTGATCAGGTTGACTTATACAATGGCTTGGAATCCTATTATAGCGTTCTTGGTCGTAATAAAAAACAAGAAGCACTTGCTGTCCTGATTGGAAAAGATGACCATAAGATTTACGTTTATCAGCTAAATCAGGGTGTTTCACAAGAAAAAGCAGAAGCTGTTTCTAAGGAAAAAGGAGCTGGCGAGATTGACAAGATTACCTTTGGCCGTTATCAAGATAAGCCAATCTGGGAAGTCAAGTCAGGATCTGATTTTTATCTAGTAGATTTTGAAACAGGAGCATTGGTCAATAAGGAGGGCCTATGAAACTATCCAACCGTGTTTTAGAAATGGAAGAAAGTGTCACTTTAGCTAGTGATGCGAGAGCAAAAAAATTAAAAGCTCAAGGTAAGGATGTCCTTTTCTTGACCTTGGGACAACCAGATTTTCACACTCCTGAAAATATTCAGGATGCAGCAGTTAAAGCTATTCGAGAAGGACAGGCTTCCTTCTATACAGTAGCTTCAGGTCTACCAGAATTAAAAGCTGCAGTGAATACCTACTTTCGAGCGCTACTATGGCTATTCTGTCGCCAAAGTAGTGGGAGTTACGCTTTAGCTACAGGTGCCAAGTTCTCCTCTATACTTTCTTTATGGCTGTAATCAATCCTTTAGATGAGGTTATTATTCCAACTCCATACTGGGTTAGCTATGGAGATCAGGTCAAGATGGCAGAAGGGCTTCCAGTCTTTGTTCCTGCTAAGGAAGATAACCACTTTAAGGTAACTGTAGAGCAGTTAGAAGCAGTTCGCGTACTGATAAGACCAAGGTTTTGGTTCTCAGTTCACCATCTAATCCGACTGGTATGATTTATACTCGTGAAGAATTACTAGCTATCGGAAATTGGGCAGTTGAGCATGACATTCTGATTTTAGCTGATGATATATACGGTCGCCTTGGTTTATAATGGGAAATGAATTTGTTCCAATCTCAAGTCTATCAGAAGCAATTCGTAAGCAAACCATTGTCATTAACGGTGTATCAAAAGCTTATGCCATGACAGGTTGGCGGGTAGGTTATGCAGTGGGTGATCCAGAAATCATGTGCTATGAGCAAATTGACAGGTCAAGACAACTTCTAACCTAACTGCTGTTTCACAGTATGCAACCATCGAAGCCCTAACTGGACCGCAAAGATTCTGTGAGATCATGCGTCAAGCATTTTGAAGAACGTCTCAATACCATCTATCCACTCTTGTGTGAAGTGCCCTAGTTTTTGAAGTTGTCAAACCACAAGGAGCTTTCTATCTCTTTCCAAATGTCAAAAAAGGCTATGGAGATGAAAGGTTATAGCGATGTAACAGCATTTACAACAGCTATTCTTGAGGAAGTTGGTTTGGCACTCATAACAGGAGCAGGATTCGGAGCGCCAGAAAATGTCCGCCTCAGCTATGCGACAGACCTAGACACGCTTAAAGAAGCAGTTAAACGCTTGAAAGCATTTATGGGTAGTGAGAATGATTGATCATTTTTGAAATTAAGGTAAAGGATTTTACAAATTTCAGAAGGATTTTATAAGAGTTTTCTCGCTCCTTTGGGCTATAAATTGGCTTTTAAGACTAGTTCTCTAATCAGTTTTCATGCCCCAAATAGCCCTCATCCTGGTGGTGATTTTTGGCTGGCTCAGGGGACACAAGATCCTATTCACTTTGCTTTTTTAGCAGAAAATAAGGAAGAGGTTCAAGCTTGTTATGAGGCTGGATTTAGAGGCAGGTGGGCGAGACAATGGAGCTCCTGGTTATCGCAGTGAGCAACTGATTTACTACGCTACTTTTTGTGATTGATCCAGATGGGAACAATATAGAAGTGGTTTGCCATAAAGAATAAAAAAGAAAAAGGAAAAACAATGACAAAACGTGTAACGATTATTGATGTAAAAGACTATGTTGGTCAGGAAGTGACGATTGGTGCTTGGGTTGCCAACAAATCAGGAAAAAGGGAAAAATCGCCTTCTTGCAATTGCGTGATGGAACAGCCTTCTTTCAAGGTGTGTAGCCTTTAAAACCAAACTTTGTCGAAAAATTTGGTGAAGAAGTGGGACTTGAGAAGTTTGATGTCATCAAACGCTTGAGCCAAGAAACTTCTGTTTATGTGACAGGAATTGTCAAAGAAGACGAACGTTCTAAGTTTGGCTATGAGTTGGACATTACAGACATCGAAGTGATTGGTGAATCTCAAGACTACCCAATCACACCAAAAGAACACGGAACAGACTTCTTGATGGACAACCGTCACTTGTGAAAGCTCCGTTCTCGTAAAGCAAGTAGCTGTGATGCAAATCCGTAACGCTATCATCTATGCAACTTATGAGGTTCTTTGACAAGAACGGTTTCATGAAGTTTGATAGCCCAATTCTTTCAGGAAATGCGGCATGAAGATTCAACGGAACTCTTTGAAACTGACTACTTTGGAACGCCAGCCTACTTGAGCCAATCAGGTCAGCTTTACCTAGAAGCAGGTGCTATGGCTCTTGGTCGTGTCTTTGACTTTGGTCCAGTATTCCGTGCTGAAAAATCAAAAACGCGCCGTCACTTGACTGAGTTCTGGATGATGGATGCTGAGTACTCATACTTGACACACGATGAGTCACTTGACTTGCAAAAGAAGCTTATGTGAAAAAGCTCTTCTCAAGGTGTTCTTGATCGTGCGCCTCAAGCCTTGGAAACATTGGAACGTGATACAGAACTCTTGAAACGCTACATTGCAGAGCCCTTCAAACGCATCACTTACGATCAAGCTATTGACCTCTTGCAAGAGCATGAAAATGATGAAGATGCTGACTACGAACATCTTGAGCATGGAGATGACTTTGGTTCACCACATGAAACGTGGATTTCAAACCACTTTGGTGTACCAACATTTGTCATGAACTACCCAGCAGCCATCAAGGCATTCTACATGAAACCAGTTCCTGAAATCCAGAGCGCGTGCTTTGTGCAGACTTGCTTGCTCCAGAAGGTTATGGAGAAATCATCAGGGTGGATCTATGCGTGAGGAAGACTACGATGCTATTAGTTGCTAAGATGGATGAACTTGGCATGGATCGTACAGAGTATGAATTCTACCTTGACCTTCGTAAATACGGTACAGTACCACACGGTGGATTTGGTATCGGTATCGAGCGTATGGTAACCTTCGCGGCAGGAACAAAACACATCCGTGAAGCTATTCCATTCCCACGTATGTTGCATCGTATTAAACCGTAAGAATAGGAAAACGCCCATGTGGCGTTTTTTCGAATTTCAGAGTTTTTACTTGCGTAAAAAATTGTTTTCTAGTATAATAGTTTATTGTGAGCGAACCTCACTTACCCCTTGCAAAGTCTTGGGGTCATTAGACCAAAAGGAGGAACATATCAATGGCTAAATACGAAATTCTTTATATCATTCGTCCAAACATTGAAGAAGAAGCTAAAAACGCTTTGGTAGCACGTTTTGACTCTATTTTGACTGACAACGGTGCAACTGTTGTTGAATCAAAAACTTGGGAAAAACGTCGTCTTGCATACGAAATCCAAGATTTCCGTGAAGGACTTTACCACATCGTTAACGTTGAAGCAAACGACGATGCAGCTCTTAAAGAGTTTGACCGTCTTTCAAAAATCAACGCTGACATTCTTCGTCACATGATCGTCAAAACTGACGCGTAAGAAGGTAAACTATGATTAACAATGTTGTACTTGTAGGGCGTATGACACGTGACGCTGAGTTGCGTTATACCCCATCAAATGTAGCAGTTGCGACTTTTACTCTTGCAGTAAACCGTACATTTAAGAGTCAAAATGGCGAACGTGAGGCTGATTTTATCAATGTCGTTATGTGGCGCCAACAGGCTGAAAACCTTGCTAACTGGGCTAAAAAAGGCTCACTTATCAGGGGTGACAGGTCGTATCCAGACTCGTAGTTACGATAACCAGCAAGGACAACGTGTCTACGTGACAGAGGTCGTGGCTGAGAATTTCCAAATGTTGGAAAGCCGTAGTGTGCGTGAGGGTCATACAGGTGGAGCTTACTCTGCACCAACTGCAAAGCTATTCAGCACCTACAAATTCAGTACCAGACTTTTCACGTGATGAAAATCCATTTTGGAGCAACAAACCCATTGGATATTTCAGATGATGATTTACCATTCTAATGGACAAGTAAAAATTATAAAAGGAGAAAAAACATGGCTCAACAACGTCGTGGCGGATTCAAACGCCGTAAAAAGTTGATTACATCGCAGCAAACAAAATTGAATATGTTGATTACAAAGAGATACTGAGCTTCTTAGCCGTTTCGTTTCAGAACGTGGGAAAAATCCTTCCTCGTCGTGTAACAGGAACTTCAGCTAAAAACCAACGTAAAGTAACAACAGCTATCAAACGCGCTCGCGTAATGGCTTTGATGCCTTTCGTAAACGAAGATTAAAAAGAAAAAAGACCCGGTTGGGTCTTTCACTGAGCAGGAAATGAGAGAGCGAGTTGGGTCTGGGATGTACCTTTTACAGGTTTGAAAACAAGAGAATACATTAAAACCCGAGTACGATGGAGCGTCATAAACATGTCTCTTTTCTCATCCAAGGACTTACGATAAAAACTGGAAGCTTTTTGAAAATAGGGGATTTAGCTACTTTATGGTATAATGGAAAGAGTTAGATTGAAAGAGGTAGTGAGATGGATGCGAAATTAAGATACAAGGCAAAGAAGATCAAGATTGTCTTTTTTGATATTGATGATACATTGAGAAATTCAAAGACAGGTTTTATTCCAGCTTCAATCCCAACTGTTTTTAAGCAATTACGTGAGAAAGGAATCTTGACAGGTATTGCTTCTGGACGAGGGATTTTTGGTGTCGTGCCAGAGATTCGTGAACTCAAGCCTGACTTTTTTGTGACCCTGAATGGAGCTTATATCGAAGATAAAAAAGGTCAGGTCATTTATCAACATCAGATTGAGAAGTCAGATGTTGAGGAGTATATCTCTTGGGCTAAGCAAGAAGGAATTGAGTATGGCTTGGTTGGGAGTCATGATGCCAAGTTGTCGACTCGCACCGATATGATTAGTGAAGCTATCAATCCAATTTATCCCGATTTAGATGTAGATCCTGATTTCCATGAGAAAGAAGACATCTATCAGATGTGGACTTTTGAAGATAAAGGAGATGACTTGCACTTGCCTGACAGTCTCTCAGACAAACTCCGCATGGTTCGTTGGCATGAGCATTCGTCTGATATTGTGCACGATTTCAGGCTCCAAAAGCGACGGGTGTGGAAAAGGTTGTGGAACACCTTGGCTTGAAACCAGAGAACGTCATGGTTTTTGGAGATGGCCTCAACGACTTGGAACTCTTTGATTATGCTGGAATCAGCGTTGCAATGGGGAATTTCTCATGATAAGATCAAAGAAAAAGCAGATTATATAACAAAAACACTAGAAGAAGATGGCATTTTTGATGCCTTAGAAGGAGTTTGGTATGGTAGAAAAAGAATTGCATTTCCACAAGTAGACATTGAAACAGTAGAAGGTCCTATCGACGACTATTAAGACCAATCACGGAGACTTGCGTATCAAAGCTCTTCCCTGAACATGCTCCTAAAACAGTGGCTAACTTTGTTGCACTTTCAAAAGATGGCTACTATGATGGTGTTATTTTTCCACCGTATTATCAAGGACTTTATGATTCAAGGTGGAGACCCAACTGGAACTGGTATGGGTGGCGAGTCAATCTATGGCGAATCTTTTGAGGATGAATTCTCAGAAGAACTTTACACAATATCCGTGGTGCTCTTTCCATGGCCAATGCTGGTCCAAATACCAATGGCAGCCAGTTCTTTATCGTCCAAAACCAGCATCTGCCTTATTCTAAGAAAGAAATTGCTCGTGGAGGTTGGCCAGAGCCAATTGCTGGAAATCTATGCAAACCAAAGGTGGGACACCTCACCTAGACCACTCAAATCACACGGTTTTTGGTCAGTTAGCTGATGAAGCATCTTACGCTGTCTTGGATGCCATTGCTGCTGTTGAGACAGGAGCTATGGACAAGCCAGTTAAAGATGTTGTGATTGAAACAATTGAAATCGAGGACTAAGATGAAAAATCGGTGATAAGCTAAAGGGGTCGTATTACAGGGATTCAGCCCTACGGTGCCTTTGTTGAGCTAGAGACAGGGTGATACGGGGCTGATTCACATTTCAGAGATTCGGACAGGCTTTATTGAAAATATTCATGAAGCCTTGAAAGTCGATGAAGAGGTTCAGGTTCAGGTGGTGGATTTTAGATGAATTTACAGGGAAAGCCAGTCTTTCTATCCGCACTTTAGGAGGAAAGAGCACCAGTTTCCGAGACGGAGACGCTTTTCAAGCGACCGCTTTTAACTACGGCTTTGCGCCCTTTCGACAGAATGCTGCCAATCTGGACTAGAAGCCCTGCACCATTTGAAGAAAGAAGAAGTAGTTTAGAGTTTTATATGTTTTTGTAATGTTAATATAAATCTGCTATAATAGAACCATGGAAGAAGAACAATTATTAAAATCAGGGGAGCGCATTAACCAGCTCTTTTCGACAGATATTAAAATCATTCAAAATAGAGAGGTTTTTAGCTATTCGGTGGATAGTGTTCTCTTGTCACGTTTTCCACGTTTTTCCCTAAAAAGGAGCTTGATTGTGGATTTTCTGCGCTGGAAATGGAGCAGTGGGGGCTATTTGCTAGCACTCGTGCTCAGGCACAGATTTTTGGCTGTTGAGATTCAGGAGCGTTTGGCGGATATGGCTGAGCGCTCTGTCGTTTGAATGGATTAGAGGAGCAGATGCAGGTCATCTGTGATGATTTGAAAAATATGCCTGCTTACATCCAGGGAAGTAAAGGTGGATATGATTTTTGTGTAATCCGCCCTATTTCAAGGTGGATCCTCATTTCCAAACCTAAATGAGGTGAACATTATCTCTTGGCGCGATCACGAAATCACGACCAACTTTGCAGAAAAATTTGTCGCAGTGCCCAGAGTATTCTCAAGTCTAATGGACGGTTGGCTATGGTTCATCGTCCTGATCCCGACTTCTGGATATTTTGGATACGTTACAGCAGCATAATCTAGCCCCTAAGCGCCTGCAGTTTGTTTATCCAAAACAGGGAAAAGGAAGCCAATATGCTTTTGATTGAAGCTATCAAGGATGGTTCAACAAGTCGGACTTTAAAGGTCTACCACCTCTCATTGTTCACAATGATGATGGCTCTTATACGCCGGAACTCGAAGAGATTATGTATGGATTATAAGGCTTATATGTATGTGCTGGAGTGCCGTGACGGATCCTACTATACAGGCTATACGACTGATGTGAAGAGACGCCTCGCTGTCCATAATAGTGGGAAGGGAGCCAAATACACACGAGCACGCTTGCCAGTCAAACTCATCTATGCTCAAGGTTTTGCCAGTAAGGAAGAAGCCATGTCGGCAGAAGCCCTTCTCAAGCGTAAGAAGCGACCGCAGAAGGAGCAATTTTTATCTGAAAATCAAGATAGAAATTTACTCATACTCAATGAAAATCAAAGAGCAAACTAGGAAGCTAGCCGTAGGTTGCTCAAAGCACTGCTTTGAGGTTGTAGATAAGACTGACGAAGTCAGTCACGTGATATAATCCAAGGCGAAGCTGACGTGGTTTGAAGAGATTTTCGAAGAGTATCAGTTATTTTGAAGAGTAGCGGGGAGTCCTTTGACTCCTCTTACTTTTGTCAAAAAGCGAAAAAAATGCTACAATAAAGAGAATAAACAAAATGAGGTATTATCATGTCTAAGATTCTAGTATTTGGTCACCAAAATCCAGACTCAGATGCCATCGGGTCATCTGTAGCCTTTGCCTACCTTGCAAAAAGAAGCTTACGGTTTGGATACAGGAAGCTGTTGCCCTATGGAACTCCAAATGAAGAAACAGCCTTTGTCTTGAACTATTTTTGGTGTGGAAGCACCGCGTGTTATCACTTCTGCTAAAGCAGAAGGTGCAGAGCAAGTTATCTTGACTGACCACAATGAATTCCAACAATCTGTATCAGATATCGCTGAAGTAGAAGTTTATGGTGTTGTAGACCACCACCGTGTGGCTAACTTTGAAACTGCAAGCCCACTCTACATGCGTTTTGGAGCCAGTTGGTTCAGCGTCTTCAATCGTTTATCGTATGTTCAAAGAACATGGTGTGGCTAGTGCCTAAAGAGATTGCTGGTTTGATGCTTTCAGGTTTGATTTCAGATACCCTTCTTTTGAAATCACCAACAACACCCAACAGATACAGTCATTGCTCCTGAATTGGCTGAATTAGCTGGTGTCAACTTGGAAAGAGTATGGTTTGGCTATGTTGAAAGCTGGTACAAACTTGGCTAGCAAATCTGCTGAAGAATTGATTGACATCGATGCTAAGACTTTTTGAATTGAACGGAAATAATGTCCGTGTTGCCCAAGTAAACACAGTTGACATCGCTGAAGTTTTGGAACGCCAAGCAGAAATTGAAGCTGCAATGCAAGCTGCTAACGCAGCAAACGGCTACTCTGACTTTGTCTTGATGATTACAGATATCGTCAACTCAAACTCAGAAATCTTGGCTCTTGGTGCTAATATGGGACAAGGTCGAAGCGGCTTTCAACTTCAAACTTGAAAAACAATCATGCCTTCCTTGCTGGTGCCGTTTCACGTAAGAAACAAGTGGTACCTCAATTGACTGAAAGCTTTAATGCTTAAGATTTTGGGTGTCAGTTCAAAATCGGAAAGGCTAGTTTGCCTTATATCGAAAGGAGTTTCGGCTCCTTTTTCTAGGAGTGAAGCATGTTAGAAAATGGCGATTTGATTTTTGTGAGAGATGAGTCAGATATGGGACAGGCCATCCAGACTTCCACAGGCAACTATAACCATGTTGCCATTTATTTGGATGGGATGATTTACCACGCTAGTGGACAGACTGGTGTTGTTTGTCAAGAACCAGCAGACTTCTTTGAGTCCAATCATTTGTACGATCTCTATGTTTACTCAGAAATGGATATTCAGTCTGTCAAGGAAAAAGAGCTTGCAAACATCTTGGAGCTCCTACAATGCTTCTTTCTATCCAGATGGAGCATGGTTTTCTACTGTTCCCAGTATATGGCAGAAATCCTCCCCGATTTTTTTGAAAACTATTCCCATGAAATTTGGGAGATGGGGACGCAGGAGATTAGTGATTTTTGGAGAGAGTATTACAGAGAACTAGGTCTGCCTGTTCCTTTGAACCAGCTAGGGACCAATCCTAGTCAGTTGGCAGCATCGCCTCTGTTAGAATGTAAAGAAAGGAATCTTCATGATTCAGATTTTTAATCCATCTCGTTTGACGAGACAGCCATTTTTTAGAGAATTGATCCGCTATCTGGACCAGCATGAGGATGTTATTTTGCGAGAAATTAAGGCTCAATTTCCAGATGTTAGCAGTTGATAAACTCATGGAAGAGTATATAAAGGCAGGTTTGATTCTACGAGAAAATAAGCGTTATTACCTTAATCTTCCTATGCTTGAATCACTCGATAGTCTCGAACTGGATCAAGAGATTTTTGTCAGCGAAGATAGTCCGGTCCTATCAAGCCTTGTTAGAGCAGAGTTTTGAGACGGAATTACGAAATCAAACCAATGCAGCTATTTTAGTTGAAAAGACAGACTTTGCGAGATCAAAAATGACTCTGTCTAATTATTTCTACAAGGTCAAACATCAGTATCCTTTGACAGAAAAACAGCAGGAACTTTACGACATTTTGGGAGATGTTAATCCTGAGTATGCTCTCAAATACATGACGACTTTTTGCTGAAATTTCTCAAAAAAGACCAGCTTATGCAGAAACGCCGTGATATCTTTGTGGACAGTTTAGTCGTCCTAGGCTATATTGTCCAAAATGAAGATGGAAAGTATGAGTTGGCTATCGATTTTGATAAGGAAAGATTAACTTTTTACTTGGCGTGATTTCTTGTTTCTGAGCACATTGTTTGACTTTCTTTAGTATTCGGTATAAACTATATGTAACCGGTAACACATATCGGAATAAACCTAAAGGAGACAATCATATGTCACTTGAAAACAAATTGGAACAAGCAACAGGCGCTATCAAAGAAGGTTTTGGTAAAGTTACTGGAGACAGCAAGACAGAAGCTTGAAGGAGCTGTTGAAAAAGACAGTTGCTAAGGCAAAAAGAAGTAGTTGAAGATGCTAAAGGTGCTGTAGAAGGTGCCGTTGAAGGTTTGAAAAACGCTTTTAAATAAAGATAGAAAAAATCAAGGGTTTCATTTCCCTTGATTTTTTTACTATCCTTATAAATAATTTTCTGCGACGGCTGCATCTCCAGGATAGGCTTCTTTCTTGCCTTGGACGATTTGGTAGCAATCGGCTCCCTTTACCAGCAATAATAACAGCATCTAATTCGTGATTTGTGATAGCCATAGCTGCCTTGATGGCTTCTTGGCGATCCGCAATTTTTCAACAGGATGATTGATGTAGCTACTAATTTCATCTGCAATGGTCATTGGGTCTTCATAGTTAGGGGTCATCAGCAGTCAGAAAGACTTGAATCTCAGGGTGTTGATTGAGGAGGAGGCCAAAGTCCTTACGACGACTTTCTCCCTTATTTCCTGTCGAACCCAGAACCAGAGCAATTTTTCCAGTTTGATGAGTTTCAACCACATTGATGAGTTTTTCAGACTATCCCCCATTGTGGGCGTAGTCGATGAAGACCTATGGCGCCATTTTTCTGAGTGAGGGACTTCCATACGACCAGGAACGCGGGTTGCAGCGATTCCTTTTTGATGTCCTCAAGACTAGCTCCGAGACGGAGACAAGCAAGTCCAGCAGCAAACGGCATTTTCTTGGTTGAAGTGCCCAATTAGTTGGATATCATAAATCACCAGCAGAGTTTACCTGTAGCTGAAAAGCTAAAAGGCTTTGGAATTCTCGATTTGGTTGCTCGACTGGCTACCGTAGAAATCATGGTCTTGATCTGCCACTTGTTCTTTTCAAGACAGAAAAGTGATCCATGTCACTATTAATGATGACTGCTCGGCTATTTTCCATCAAGAGACGTTTGTGGTAGAAGTAGTCTTCAAAGCTAGGGTGTTCAATAGGGCCGATATGGTCTGGGCTGATATTGAGGAAAACTCCCACATCAAAGGTTAGACCATAGACACGTTTGACCAGATAGGCCTGACTGGATACTTCCATGATGAGGTGGGTACGGTCATTTTGCACAGCTTGATGCATCATATCAAAGAGGTCAATACTCTCAGGGGTTGTCAATGCAGACTTAAAGAAAGTCTTGCCATCTAGAGTTGTATTCATAGTCGAGAGCATAGCAGGTCGGTGCCCTTGAGATAAGATGTTATAAGCGAAATAGGCTGCTGTTGTCTTACCCTTAGTACCAGTAAAGGCAAGGAGTTTGAGTTTTTCCTGTGGATTTCCATAAAATTCCATAGCAATCAGACTCATAGCTTTCTTAATATCGTTCACGATAATGGCAGGAATACCAACCTCATAGTCTTTTTCAGCAACATACCAGACCCGAGTCCTTGAGAGAGTTGCTGAAAGCAGAAATTCCTTCTTAAAGGCAGCACCTTTGACGAAAAAAAGAGGCTCTTTTCTTTGGCCTTGCGGCTGTCATAGCAGATGGTGTCAAAGACGACATGGCTATAGTTGTAGTGGTAGTGTCCTTGGTCGATAATCTCACGGAAAAAGGCCATCTTTCTTTAAAATATTTAATACGGTTTCAATCTTAATCATACTTTCTATTGTAAACCGAAAGTCACAAATTTACAAGTAACAAGGAAAAGTTTATAATGGAAGATAAGGAGTTTTTCCTAGTTATCAAAAATTGAATGAGGAATCTATGTCGCTACGAAAAACAATCACCAGCAGGTCCAGATGTTACAGGGGGACTGCTTGGTTAACAGCTAGTAACTTTATCAGTCGCCTGCTCAGGGCTATTTACATTATACCTTGGTACATCTGGATGGGGTCTTATGCGGCTACGGCTAATGGTCTCTTTACCATGGGCTACAATATCTATGCCTGGTTCTTGCTGGTTTCAACAGCAGGGATTCCAGTTGCGGTGGCCAAGCAAGTTGCCAAGTACAATACCATGCGAGAAGAGGAGCATAGCTTTGCCCTGATTCGGAGCTTTTTAGGATTTATGACAGGACTAGGTCTGGTTTTGCTTTTAGTCTTGTATGTCTTTGCTCCTTGGCTAGCAGACTTGTCAGGTGTGAGGGAAAGACCTGATCCCAATCATGCAAAGCTTGGCTTGAGGGGTCTTGATTTTTCCATCTATGAGTGTTATCCGAGGATTCTTCCAAGGGATGAATAACCTGAAACCTTATGCCATGAGCCAAATCGCTGAGCAGGTCATTCGGGTTATCTGGATGCTTCTAGCAACCTTTATCATTATGAAGCTTGGTTCGGGAGACTATCTAGCAGCCGTTACCCAATCGACCTTTGCTGCCTTTTGTCCGGTATGGTAGCCAGTTTGTAGTCTTTGATTTATTTCCTTGCCCAAAGAAGGTTCACTCAAAAGAGTCTTTGAAACAGGAGATACAGATTAACTAGTAAGCGTCTCTTTGGTTGATACCATTAAAGGAAACTATTCCTTTTTTTATCCTGACAGGGTCTGCCATCCAGCTCTTTTCCAGATTTTTTGGATCAGACTGACCTTTATCAATAGTATGAGCTGGTTTACCAACTACAGCAATGAGGACTTGGTTGTCATGTTTTTCTTATTTCTCAGCCAATCCTAATAAAATCACTATGATTTTTGATTTCTGTTGGGGTTTCGATTAAGGGTGTAGGCTTGCCACTTTTGACGGAAAAACTATGTCAAAGGGGGACTTGAAGGCAGCTTCTCGTCTCGTTCAGGACAGTCATCACCCTACTCTTTTTATGTATTCTGCTACCAGCAACAGTTGGAGTGGTCATGGTCGGAGAACCTCTTTTATACTGTCTTCTATGGCAAAGCCAGATAGTTTTGGCTCTGGGCTTATTGTCTTTACCCAGTTTTTGCAGTCTATTATTTTTAGAGCTTGTACATGGTCTTGTCTCAATGCTTCAGGCCATGTTCCGCAACCCTGAAAGGCTGTTCTCTATTTTATCTATGGTTCTATTGCCAAGCTAGTCTTGCAAACTACCTACCATCGCCCTCTTCCACAGTTATGGTCCTTTGATTTCAACAACCATTGCTCTCATCATTCCTAATGTCTTGATGTATCAGGACATTTGTAAGGTAACAGGGTGTCAAGCGCAAGGTGATTTGTGAAAGCGAACCATTTTAATCAGTTTGCTGACCTAGTCATGTTTCATCGTTAGATAGGAGACCATCCAGTGGCTGTTAGGATTTGTTTTCCAACCAAGTGGACGTTTGTGGAGCTTCCTTTATGTAGCTCTTGTTGGTGCCATGGGAGGAGGTGTAGAGTCATGAGTCTTCATGAACCCGTTTATTGGATAAGGTGATTGGAAAAGCTCAAAGCAGATCGCCTGCGAGTAAAAATTTAACTTTCGTAAAGATAGCATTTTATAAATAAAAGGAATAAGTTGAACAATCTTTTAAGAAAACTTGAAAACTTATTCCTTTTTGTAATCAAAATAGCTAAAAATTATCTTTTTGAAAGTAGAAGATGAAGTCTATTTCGATGTTTTTGGAAAAATCATTGACTAAACAAACTATACGTTGTATAATAAAACAAATATTTAAATCAGGAGGTTCTGGAAATGAAAAAGTCTAAGAGCAAAGATATCTAACCTTGGCAGGTCTTGTCCTGAGGTGCAGGAGTTTTATTGAGTGCCTGTGGAAATTCTAGCACAGCATCAAAAACATACAATTATGTTTACTCAAGTGATCCATCTAGTTTGAACTATCTAGCAGAAAACCGTGCAACAACAAATGATATTGTGACCAACCTGGTAGATGGTCTTATGGAAAATGACCAATATAGGGAACTATAGTTTCCATCCTTGGCTGAGGATTGGACTGTTTCTAAGGACAGTTTAACCTATACCTACAAACTTCGTAAAGGATGCTAGTGGTTTACTTCTGATGGGAGAAAGAATATGCACCTGTAACTGCTCAGGATTTTTGTAACCGGTTTTGCAATATGCGGCTGATAAAAATTCAGAAGCCTTGTATCTAGTGCAGGACTCTGTTGCAGGTTTGGATGACTATATCACTGGTAAAACAAGCGACTTTTTCAACTGTCGGAGTCAAGGCTCTTGATGACCAAACAGTTCAATATACCTTGGCTCGACCAGAACCTTACTGGAACTCAAAGACAACCTCAACTATTCTCTTCCCAGTCAATGCAGATTTCTTGAAATCAAAAGGGGATGATTTTTGGGAAGGTGAGACCCTGCTAATATTTTGTACAATGGACCTTTCTTGATGAAATCCTTTGTTTCAAAATCTGTTATCGAATACAAGAAAAATCCTAACTACTGGGATGCTAAAAATGTCTTTGTAGATGATGTCAAATTGACCTACTATGATGGTAGTGACCAAGATGCTCTTGTTCGTAACTTTACAGACCGGAGCCTATAGCTACGCTCGTCTCTATCGAATAGTTCAAGTTATGAAGGGAATTAAAGAAAAATACAAAGATAGATATCATCTATAGCATGCAAGATGCCACTTCTTACTTCTTAAACTTTAATCTGGATAGACAATCTTATAAATTCACTTCCAAGACAAGTGATGCTGAGAAAGAAATCGACTCAAGAAGCGGTTCTTAATAAAAACTTCCGTCAAGCTATTAATTTTGCCTATGATCGGACAGCTTACGGGGCTCAATCTCAAGGAGAAGATGGGGCAACTAAGATTTTGCGTAACTTGGTTGTTCCTCCAAACTTCGTAAGTATCAACGGAAAAGACTTTGGTGAAAGTAGTGGCTTCTAAGATGGTCAACTATGGTAAGGAATGGCAAGGAATCAACTTCTGCAGATGCCCAAGATCCATACTACAATCCAGAAAAGCCAAAGCCAAATTTGCAGAAGCTAAGAAAGAATTAGAAGCTAAGAGGGTCACATTCCTATCCACTTAGATAAAACATATAGAGTTGACCAATAAGGCTGAAATTCAAGGAATCAATTCCATGAAGCAATCAATTGAGTCTGTCTTAGGGGTGCAGAAAATGTTGTGATTGATGTTCACCTACTTTCTACAGAGGACTATGATAGTTCAGGTTATCTAGCTCAAACAGCTGCGCAAAAAGATTACGATCTCTTACAATGGTGGTTGGGTGCGGACTATCTAGATCCATCTAGCTATCTTGATATCTTTAGTGTCAAGAATGGTGGGGTTCTACAAAGTCTTGGACTCGAGCCAGGTGAAGCCAATGACAAGGCCAAGGCTGTTGGATTGGATGTCTACACTCAAATGTTGGAAGAAGCTAATAAGGAACAAGATATTGCAAAACGCTATAGAAAAGTATGCTGAAATCCAAGCTTGGTTTGAGTAGATAGCTCTCTAGCAATTCCAAAATGTTTCACTTGGTGGAACACCAACATTGAGAAAAAATCGTTCCTTTCTCAACACCATATTCATTGGCTAGTAATAAAAGGGGTTGAATCCTATAAATACCTCAAATTACAAGATAAGACAGTCACAACAGACGAATATGCAAAAAGCCAGAGAAAAAAATGGTTGAAAGAAAAAGAAGAATCTAATAAAAAAAGCCCAAGAAAGAATTAGCGAAACATGTTAAATAAGGATTTTTCCAAGAAAAAAACGATGGTTTCGAAAGAAGCTGTCGTTTTTATATAGAATGATGGAAAAATTTGGAAGAAAAAGTGCTTACATTTTTTCTCGTAGTTAATTGAATTTATGCTATAATAAATATAGAAAACTACGTTCGAAAATCTACCAATGTTGATTGAGTATGCACATGCTAGGGATAATGTTATAGGAGGGATGCCATCTACTATAAAAAGTAAGATATAACGCAACAAATGATAAGTTCTTCTTTTATGTAGAAGAGTTCTTATTTGCCTATTTACTAATATGCTATGGAGGTAGTATCATGGGCGCTATTATGGAGTTTGCAACAGAAAAAAACAGATTGCATCATTTCTTTCAACTTGTCATATCGAGGGACAAAAGGAATTTTTCTGATGGCTTTTCAAGAAAAAGACATGGTTGAAATCCTTTATTGATTTTTCATTGTAGGAGGAGCCTACTATGTTCAGTCGAGTGTGAAGCCTAAGATTCTGGCATTCACACCTAAGGGGCATCTACTTGATGGATATCAGTGATATAACTGAAAATCGTTTCTAATCAAGTCGTCGAGATGCCTTGGAATCAAGTTCAAAGATTTTACTTATAAGACAGTCTTGAATACAGTTAGGCTGAACTGGAGCTATCAAAATGAAGCCTATATTTTTTTCCGTGGATGTCGGTCAGATTAGTCAGCGTATGGGGCCAGTATCAGATTTAACAAAAGACCATTATGACTATTTAGCCCAACACGATTTCTTTCGTTCTACAGTAAGCCCTAGCAATCATTTTCACAAAAGAATCTGGAAGGTTTTCTGGATTCTTTTTTAACTTTATTCTATAAGTGTATAGCTTGAAACTATAACTAGCTCTTGAAAAGAAGAAAATGAGTTGATGAAAATAAGTGGTACAATAGTTACTATAGATTTGGAGGAATTGTATGAGCAAGGAATTACACATTAACACAATTTTGGCCCAGGCGGGTATTAAGTCAGATGAAGCGACAGGAGCTTTGGTGACACCGCTTCATTTTTCAACGACCTATCAGCATCCAGAGTTTGGTCGATCTACTGGATTTGACTATACGCGCACCAAAAACCCAACTCGTAGTAAGGCGGAAGAAGTCTTGGCGGCTATTGAGTCAGCAGACTATGCCCTAGCGACTAGCTCAGGGATGTCAGCTATTGTACTAGCCTTTAGCGTCTTTCCAGTAGGAAGTAAGGTTTTGGCTGTCCGTGACCTTTACGGTGGTTCTTTCCGCTGGTTTAATCAAGTGGAGCAGGAAGGCCGTTTCCATTTTACCTATGCCAATACAGAAGAAGAGTTGATTGCCGAGTTAGAAAAGGACGTGGATGTTCTCTATATCGAAACCCCAACCAATCCCTTGATGTTGGAATTTGATATCGAAAAACTAGCAAAATTGGCTCATGCTAAGGGTGCCAAAGTGGTGGTGGACAATACCTTCTACAGCCCTATCTACCAACGTCCGATTGAAGATGGAGCAGATATCGTTCTTCATTCAGCAACCAAGTATCTAGCAGGCCACAATGATGTCTTGGCTGGAGTGGTTGTGACCAATAGTTTAGAACTATACGAGAAGCTTTTCTACAATCTCAATACGACAGGGGCAGTCTTGTCACCATTTGACAGTTATCAATTGATTCGTGGTCTCAAGACCTTATCTCTTCGTATGGAGCGTTCAACAGCCAATGCCCAAGAAGTGGTCGCCTTTTTGAAGGATTCTCCAGCAGTTAAGGAAGTTCTCTATACTGGGTCATGTGAGGGGCATGATTTCCTTTAAAGTAGCGGATGAAACACGCATTCCTCACATTTTGAATAGTCTCAAGGTCTTCTCTTTTGCGGAAAGTTTGGGTGGAGTGGAAAGTCTTGTACTTATCCAACGACGCAAACTCACGCTGATATTCAAGCAGAGTGCGCCATTCTTATGGTTTGACAGATGACCTCTTGCGCTTGTCAATTGGGATTGAGGATGCTAGAGATTTGATTGCAGATTTGCGCCAAGCCTTGGAAGGATAAGACAAAGATGGGAAAATATGATTTTACAAGCCTGCCCAATCGTTTAGGGCACCATACCTATAAATGGAAAGAAACAGAAACGGATAGTGAAGTTCTACCAGCTTGGATAGCAGATATGGACTTTGTGGTCTTGCCTGAAATCCGCCAAGCTGTGCAAACTTACGCTAGATCAATTGGTCTATGGCTATACCTATGCCAGTGAAGAGTTAATTAAGGAAGTTCAAAAGTGGGAAGCTACACAACACAGTTATCACTTTTGACAAAAGAGGCTCTTGTCTTTATCGAGTGTTGTGCCAGCCATTTCGATAGCTATTCAAGCCTTCACAAAAAGAAGGCGAGGCGGTTTCTGATTAACACGCCTGTCTATCCACCTTTTTGCTCGCAGTGTCAAGTTGAACAACCGCAAATTGATTACCAATTCTTTGGTGGAAAAGGATGGTCTGTTTGAGATTGACTTTGATCAACTTGAAAAAGATTTGGTGGAAGAGGATGTCAAACTCTATATTCTTTGCAACCCCTCCACAATCCTGGTGGACGTGTGTGGGAAAAAGAAGTCTTGGAGAAGATTGGCCAACTCTGCCAAAAACACGGTGTTTTCTTGGTTTCGGATGAGATTCACCAAGATTTGGCCCTCTTTGGTCATAAGCATCATTCTTTCAATACCGTCGATCCAGCCTTCAAAGATTTTGCTATCGTCTTGACCAGTGCCACTAAAACCTTTAACATTGCTGGGACAAAAAATTCCTATGCAGTTATTGAAAATCCTAAGTTGAGACTGGCTTTCCAGAAACGTCAATTGGTCAATAATCAGCATGAAATTTCAGGCTTGGGTTATTTGGCGACAGAAGCTGCCTATCGCTATGGGAAGGATTGGTTAGAGGAACTCAAGCAAGTCTTTGAAGACCACATCAATTATGTAGGGTGGATTTATTTGGAAAAGAGCTAAAAATCAAGGTCATGAAACCGCAAGGAACCTACTTGATTTGGCTTGATTTTTCCAGCCTATGACCTGACTGATGAAAGATTGCAAGAGCTGTTGAGAAATGAAGCCAAGGTTATCCTCAACTCGTGGTTCTGGATTATGGAGAGGAAGGGAAGTCTCCATGCCCGCCTCAAGTGTAGCCATGCCTAAATCCCTGCTGCAAGAAGTTTGTCAGCGGATTGTGACGACTTTTGCCAAACTGGAAGTTCTATAATGAGAGTTAGCCACCCAGCTCCCTAAAAATTATATGTTCCAACTAGCTTGAGCTAGATCCTCCGATTTCATTTGATAAGAGGCGATGCTGTTAGGCTGGCGAGGCCAAGGCTAGATTAGCCTTGGTTTTGGCTGACAAAACCGCTTCAAGGGTTCCTCTTGCCAAATGAAAAGCTCTTATGATGACATAAAGAAAAAACACCTCTGTGTTATACTTGTTGATTCACCACAAACACAAGAAAGGCACAGAGATGCAGGACAATTATACTACAAAAGGTAAACATTTGACAATCGATAGCCGTCGCTTAATCGAAGATGGAAAAAGAAGGGCCAATCAAATAGAGAAATTGCCTCTCTACTTGGAAAAAGCTCCTCAAACTATCCATACTGAAATCAAGCGTGGGACAGTCACGACAATGTCTTGGAAAAGGGCGCTTTAAAGAGGTTTATTCTGCCGACTATACTCAACAGTCTTATGAAAATAGTCGCAAGCGTTCGGTCAAGAAATCAAGATTGAACAAGGAGCTGAAGGAAAAGATTCTCCACTATCATAACCAAAAGTTTTCTCCTGAAATGATGAGTCAAGGCTAAGAGGCGTTAACGTGGGAATTTCTACCATCTACTACTGGATCCATCATGAAAAATTAGGATTATCAAAAACAGGATCTGCTCTATCCTAGAAAAGGAAAATCTGTTAAGAAACAAGCTAGCACCAACTTTTAAACCCCTGGTCAATCTATCGAACAGCGTCCTGAAGCTATCAATCTTCGCTTGGAGAATGGGCATTATGAGATTGATACGGTTCTGACTACAAAGAGTGAAAAATTATTGTTTACTGGTCTTAACTGATCGAAGGACTAGGCATCAAATTATCCGATTGATTCCAAATCAAGTGCTGAGGCGGTCAATCAGGATTTAAAACTCATCTTAAAACAACATCAAATTCTTTCCATCACGGCAGATAATGGTACAGAATTTAACCGCTTGTCTGATGTATTTTCTGAGGAGCATATCTATTATGCGCACCCTATGCCTCTTGGGAAAGAGGAACTAATGAGAATCACTAACGAGCTCATTCGTAGATGGTTACCTAAAGGGAACTAAGAAAACGACTCCCAAAGAAGTCGCATTCATCGAAATTGGATTAATAACTATCTATACAAGCCGCGACCAGAAGACTTCTTGATGGCTAACTTGAACTCGAAATCGTTTACATGACATTATCAATGGATTAGGCTATCTTTTTGCTCTAGTCTTGTGTTATACTAGATAGGTTGCAAAGAAAACAGTACTTTTCTTTTGTGGAAAAGAAGCAACACGATTTTGTATCCAGTATATGAAAATACGTCATAAAAAGAAAAGTATAAACTAAGCCCTATAGGGTGGCTTCGCACCACCTTTAGAAAGAAGAAAAACGTGAAATTTAATGAATTAAAACTTGTCTGCTGATTTGCTAGCAGAGTTGAAAAAGCTGGTTTTGTAGAAAGCCAGTCCTGATCCAAGAACAAACCATTCCACTTGGCTCTTGAAGGCAAGGACGTTATCGGTCAAGCTCAGACTGGTACAGGAAAAACTGCAGCCTTTGGCTTGCCTACCCTTGAAAAAATCCGTACAGAAGAAGCGACCATCCAAGCCTTGGTTATCGCTCCAACTCGTGAACTAGCTGTCCAAAGTCAAGAAGAACTCTTCCGCTTTGGTCGTAGCAAGGGAGTCAAAGTCCGTTCAGTATATGGTGGATCAAGCATTGAAAAACAAATCAAGGCTCTTAAATCTGGTGCCCATATCGTGGTGGGAACTCCAGGTCGCCTCTTGGACTTGATTAAACGCAAGGCCTTGAAATTACAAGATATTGAAACGCTCATCCTTGACGAAGCAGATGAAATGCTCAACATGGGCTTCCTTGAAGATATCGAAGCTATCATTTCTCGTGTTCCTGAAAATCGTCAAACCCTACTCTTCTCAGCAACTATGCCAGATGCTATCAAACGTATTGGTGTTCAGTTTATGAAAGAACCTGAGCATGTGAAGATTGCTGCCAAGGAATTGACAACAGAATTGGTTGACCAGTACTATATCCGAGTCAAAGAGCAAGAAAAATTTGATACCATGACCCGTCTCATGGATGTGGAACAACCAGAACTTGCTATCGTATTTGGTCGTACAAAACGCCGTGTAGATGAATTGACTCGTGGTCTGAAAATCCGTGGCTTCCGTGCAGAAGGAATTCATGGAGACTTAGGACCAAAACAAACGTCTTCGTGTCCTTCGTGACTTTAAAAATGGCAATCTTGATGTTTTGGTTGCGACAGACGTTGCAGCGCGTGGTTTGGATATTTCAGGTGTGACCCATGTCTATAACTACGATATTCCACAAGATCCTGAAAGTTATGTTCACCGTATCGGTCGTACAGGTCGTGCTGGTAAGTCAGGTCAGTCGATTACTTTTGTTGCTCCAAATGAAATGGGCTACCTTCAAATCATTGAAAACTTGACCAAGAAACGCATGAAAGGTCTCAAACCTGCAAGTGCAGAAGAAGCCTTCCAAGCTAAAAAACAAGTAGCTCTCAAGAAAATCGAACGTGATTTTGCAGATGAAACAATTCGTGGCAACTTTGAGAAATTTGGCAAGGATGCTCGTAAGCTGGCTGCCGAATTTACTCCAGAAGAATTGGCAATGTATATCTTGAGTCTGACTGTTCAAGATCCAGATAGCCTTCCAGAAGTGGAGATTGCGCGTGAAAAACCACTGCCATTTAAACCATCAGGTAATGGCTTTGGTGGTAAAAGCTAAGGGAGGTCGTCGTGGAGATGACCGTCGTGATAATCGCCGTGGGAGACAACCGTCGTGGTGGCGCCGTGATGATTTCAAAAAAAGGCAGTCGTGGCAACGATCGTTTTGATAAAGACAGACGCTACCGTAATAAAGACAATAAAAACCACGCAATACTTCAAGTGAAAAAGCAAACAGGCTTTGTTATTCGTAACAAGGGCGATAAATAAGAAAAAGCGGTTCAAAATGAATCGCTTTTTTATATAAGGAGACCGAATGGAAAAAGAAAGATAAACAAAATGTCTATATTATCTTCTTGTGATATTATAATACACAAAAATAGGCAACTTGTCAATAGAAAAGGAACAATTTAATTAAAAAAATATTCTGGTTTTTAAAAATTGCAAGTCAATAAAGGAATTTTTCAGATAATTATTGAAAAGAGAGACGTTTTTATGTTATAATGATAGCGATTAAATTCGAGGGTGAAAAATGGCATATTTATTAGAAAAACAAGAAAAATTACATCAATTTTGAAGCGCTCAGAGGGAGCAGTTGCAGGATGAGCTGCCTTACAACGCTATTACGCGTCAGTTAGCGGATATTATTCATTGCAATGCCTGCATTATCAATAGTAAAGGGACGTCTGCTTGGCTATTTTATGCGTTATAAAACAAATACAGATCGCGTAGAGCAATTCTTCCAAACTAAGATCTTCCCAGATGACTACGTTCAAGGGGCTAATATGATTTACGAAACAGAAGCAAACTTGCCTGTTGAGCATGATATGAGTATTTTTCCCTGTTGAGAGTAGAGACGATTTTTCCAGATGGCTTGACGACTATTGCACCGATTCATGTATCAGAGGATTCGCCTTGGTTCTTTGATTATTTGGCGCAATGATAAAAAATTCGAAGATGAGGACTTGATCCTTGTTGAGATTGCCAGTACCGTTGTTGGGATTCAACTCCTCAACTTCCAACGTGAAGAAGATGAGAAAAATATTCGTCGCCGTACTGCTGTTACCATGGCAGTTAATACCCTTTCTTACTCCGAACTCCGTGCTGTTTCAGCAATTTTAGGGGAATTAAATGGAAATGAAGGGCAGTTGACTGCGTCTGTGATTGCAGACCGTATCGGAATCACCCGTTCTGTGATTGTCAATGCCCTTCGTAAACTTGAGTCTGCGGGGATTATTGAAAGTCGCTCACTTGGAATGAAGGGAACCTATCTTAAGGTCTTGATTTCAGATATTTTTGAAGAAGTGAAGAAAAGAGATTACTAATGACTAAGGCTTTGATTTCGATTGATTATACAGAAGATTTTGTTGCTGATAGTGGAAAATTGACAGCAGGTCGCTCCAGCTCAAGCTATTTCAGATGCCATTAGCAAGGTGACTCGATTAGCTTTTGAACGAGGAGATTACGTCTTCTTTACCATTGATGCTCATGAAGAAAACGATTGTTTCCATCCAGAAAGTAAACTATTTCCTCCTCATAATTTGATTGGGACTAGTGGACGGAATTTATACGGAGATTTGGGGACCTTTTATCAAGAGCATGGTTCAGACAGATCGTGTCTTTTGGATGGATAAACGCCATTACTCAGCTTTTTCAGGGACTGACCTGGATATCCGTTTGAGAGAGCGTCGAATTTCTACAGTTATCTTAACAGGAGTCTTGACGGATATCTGTGTCCTGCATACAGCTATAGATGCCTATAATTTAGGATATGATATCGAGATTGTTAAACCAGCTGTTGCTTCCATCTGGCCTGAAAATCACCAATTTGCCCTAGGTCATTTCAAAAATACACTCAGGAGCTAAGTTAGTAGATGAAAAATCTAAATGAAATTTCAGAGTAATTTAGTTGATGAAATGAAAAAGTGTTGGAATATCGTAGGCTAGATTTACTTCCAAACTTAACTGATTTGTATTGTAATCTTTATATATTGTTTTTGTTCTTATTTTTATACTATATTAAAATCAAAAAGCATTATATAATAGTGATATGAAATCAACTAAAGAAGAAATCCGAGCTATCAAAAACACTTTTAAAAACTCTAGTACAGATAATTGTGATTATAAACCATGACATAAGAAAACGATCATCTCAATTACGAAATGCTCGTGATAATTAGAAGTCGATTTTTACCCAGCCTCTTTGGGGCAGGTTGTTGTAATTTTAGCATGTTTCTATACCTTGCCATATTTCCTTCCTCGTAATACTTTTTAGCTAAATTTGTTCTAACTATAACAGCAGGACTGGCAGAACTCTCCATCAAAGTCTTATACCTTCTTTGGGTGGGAGTTAGTTTTTCTTCCTCGATAATCTGTGTCTTTCTTTTTAGCGTGTGCCATATATTACACCTCCTTAATAATTTTTCTAATCATAGCTAGAAAATCAAACCCTTTATAAAACCAACTCTCTATTTCTGATTGTGCAGTCTTGTTTCTGTCATGATTGATAAAGTTTAGTGTATTGCTCTGCATGTTATATCTCAGAGCTATTGTGTATGCGCAAAGCCTGTCTATATAGTAACTCATGGATTCAATATTTGCAATAGTGAAAAGGGATTATTATTTTATTTAACAACCCTTTGTCAATTGGTTTTAGGAAATTTAATTTTTAGAAAACCGTAAATTGTGATATCCTTACTAGTTGTTAATGGAGATATAGCTAATATAAGAGTATTGTTATCTGAATCGTAGTAGTAACATTTTCCTGTTCTAAAAACATTATTATAAGTATCAATGAATGCTGGTTCTATAGTAGCAGTCCTTCCTCTTCTTTCTGATATTCTTCGTCTATCCACAAAGGCACAATAAATTTGTGAGCTATTTAAATCCTTAACAGACAAATCAGATTCGAAAAACGATTAGGTCAATATTTGTAGTATCCGAAAAACAGAATCGAACACCTCTGTGAGTTCGTTAAATATCTCATTCAAATATTCTTTACTTCTAACAGTCATATATTTACTAAAAATTAGAGACTAAGTTTTTTACCTATCTTAAAGCGTCGAACAATACTTACATTTGCATTTGAACCTATCCTGTCGTAGGGTGTTTTGGATAATATCTGTATAATTCTCACATCTTTCTCAAGCCTCTCTAAAAATATTATGAGTTTTAGTATTCTTTCAGAAGTAGAGGAGAGTTTGGCTGTAAAGTTCAGAAACTCCAAAAGAAAAGTTTATAGTATGATGTAGAAAAATAACCAGTTACACACAATACTGCAATATTAATAATTATGAGCCAAAAATATGATTGATTGTCTATAATTTTTCAATAAATTTTATATCAAAATTTATTAGTGATACTATGAGAGCACTTAAGGTCAACAAGTGAAAAAACATAGAAGCGGCAATTTTTCAATATGTTTTTCAAAATTTTTCCACTAAAAACATGTTTAACTATGAAACGATTTAATATTTCATTCATAATACACCTATATCTTTCAAAATATATCTTATTTTATCACAAGTTTCGAAAAAAGTGTGATTCGAAAGTGATTATGTCCCAAAACAATGGGACTTTATTGAGGTCAAGTTTATTTTGATTTCATTTGACAGGGAACCCTTGAAGCTGTTTTGTTAAGCTAGCCAGGCTACTCTTAGCCTTGGCACGCCAACCTAACAGCTCCAAGCCTCTTATCAAATGAAATGCTGGTCTCACTCCTTGCTTTTCTCTCTTATAAATTTAACAGATAGACTGATTTCCTTTAAGGAAAAAGCTTCCCATTTATTGAGAAATAGCTTATACTTGTAGATGAGGAGAATTAAGCTCCTCGTTTCAGTAAATTCTTCATAATCCTTTTTATTTTTATGAAGATATTGTCTGAAAGATGTGAGTTTCCACGGATGGGTTTGTGGAGGATATACTTGCATCTTTCTCTGTTCGAGTTCTTGTTCAAAGTTTTTCGAATAGAGTTCATGATCCTAGTGAGCTCCTTTGTGTGATAGATTTTGTCAGCGATATTGAGGGTAGATGTCTCCGTCAAATGCTTTTTATAACTAATGCTTTTGTCTTTCTGATGAAATAGACTTCTTTTCCTTGCTCGGTAGGAATATAGCAACGATTTTTGGAATCGGATATGGTGTCCACTATCGACGACTCTCTCCGCCAGTCTAGCCAGAATGAGATTTCGTTCAGAGGGCTTAGGGAGCCTCCTCAAAGAGACAGAGAGTTTTGTCTTGTTTCCAAACTGTTCATTAAAGATTTGAATGTAGGGAAAGCAGGAAAGTATGGCTTCTTCAAGGTATGAATATTGTTTCGTTCCAGTTCGATGAGGCGAGCGTATACAAATTGTGTATGAGTGTCGTCCTCCATTTTTCTTAGAATTGGAGGCTTGATAGGTAAAGACAGTTCTCTTATCTGTTTTTAATTTGAAGGGGAATGCCGTGATTGTCTAAAAATCTGTTGGTAACTTCTAAAAACTAACTTCCAGTTTTTGGGAGAGGGATGGAAGTTACTGAGAAGTTACCAAATGAAAAATATTTTGAGTGTTGACAAGCATCCTAAAAGTTGATATACTAGTAAAGTAATCGACGCGGGGATGGCGGAATTGGCAGACGCGCAGGACTAAGGATCCTGTGACCGCTTTAGGTCGTGAGGGTTCAAGTCCCTCTCTCCGCATAGGGTAAGAGTTAGCTTAGGCTAGCTCTTTTGTTTTATAAGGATTATAATATCTATGGTGGGTGTCCATCGTTTTCAGATAAATAATATCGTTTGAAATTTCTCCTAATTCTATCTACTCTTTCTACTTTTTCCGAATAAATAGATAGAAGCATCAAATCTAGTAAACCTAGATTTAAAACTATGGTATAATGAAAGGAGAAGAAATATGACTGTACGTCATCCGGGCATCAGCCCAACTAATGATTTGGTTGCTAAGAAGATTTTTAGCAATCCAGAGATCACTTGTCAATTTATTCGCGATATGCTGGATTTACCAGCCAAAAATGTGACCATTTTGGAGGGAAGTAACATTCACGTCTTGCCTTCAATGCCTTACTCAGCACAGGATTTCTATACCAGCATAGACGTTTTAGCTGAACTAGATAATGGAACGCAAGTAATCATTGAGATTCAAGTGCATCATCAGAATTTTTTCATCAATCGCCTGTGGGCTTATCTGTGTAGTCAGGTCAATCAAAATCTTGAAAAAATTCGCCAACGTGAAGGTGACACACACCAGAGTTACAAGTATATCGCTCCTGTCTACGCCATTGCAATCGTGGATAGCAACTACTTCTCAGATGACTTGGCTTTTCATAGCTTTAGTATGCGAGAGGATAAGACAGGTGAGGTTTTAACAATTACAAACAACGGTCAGGAAAACCATCTAGTCAAGATGGCATTCTTGGAATTAAAAAAATACAGAGAAACCAGCAAAGACGAGGTTCGTAAGCCATGGTTGGAGTTTTTCGGGAATAAACCCTTTACCCAGCAACCTGAGCGAGCCATCAGTCAGGCAGACCAACTGCTAGACTATAAGAGCTGGTCCGAGGAGGACAGGAAAATGTTTAGCCAACTACGTATGCGAGAAGAACAGGCCTTGTTAGCACAGGACTATGCCTTGGAAACTGCTAGGGCTGAAGGTCTTGAACAAGGACTAGAGCATGGTATTGAACGTGGTCGTGCAGAAGGTATTGAACAAGGTTTAGAACGTGGGAAACTTTTTGCCTTTCTGGAAATGGTCCGTCAAGGTCTTCTGACTGCCGAGATAGCAAGTCAGCAATTAGGTATGTCAGTCGCTGAGTTTGAGGCACTGTTGTAAGACCAGCACTAACGGTCAAGAAAACCATCTAGTCAAGATGGCATTCTTGGAATTAAAAAAATACAGAGAAACCAGCAAAGACGAGGTTCGTAAGCCGTGGTTGGAGTTTTTTGGGAACAAACCCTTTACCCAAGAACCCGAGCGAGTCATCAGTCAAGCAGACCAACTGTTGGACTATAAGAGCTGGTCCGAGGAGGATAGGAAGATGTTTAGTGAGCAACGCAGGCGCGAAGAACAAGCATTATTGGCTCATGACTATGCCTTGGAAACAGCTAGGGTAGAAGGCATTGAACAAGGTTTAGAGCGTGGACTTGAACGTGGTCGCGCAGAGGGTATTGAACAGGGGCTTGAACGAGGAAAAGTTGAAGGAAGAGTCTTTGCTTTCTTAGATATGGTTCGCCAAGGTCTTCTGACATCTGAGGTAGCCAGCCAGCAATTGGGTATGACGGTCTCTGAGTTTGAGGAGCTTTTGTAAGTTAGGGAATATATCTAGCTTTTCCCTCAAAATCTTATCAGAATGGTAGGAAACTCGGATGAGGGAGATTCCAAAGAAAGCTTTGATTAAACAGCCAGCTGACCTCAAATCAGCCGACGAGCTAAAAAGGCAAGCAGTAGCTGAACCTACAGCTGCTGAAGTAGAGAGTAGAAGTCTACCCAGTCCGAGTCTGCTCAAGTGGCGGAAGAAAAGGAAAAAGGAAGAATCAGCGCCAGTAGTCGACACAAGTGCAGCCAAATTAACCCAAGGCGCCTTACAAAGCTTTGTTAACAAAAAGCTAAGGCTCAGTTCAATGCAAAAACTCTACGATGAAGTGAAAAATGCGTCTAGCTCAAGCCCAGGCTGTATTATAGAATCCAAAAAGCCAGCCAAGAGCAGGTTGATGAGCAAGTCAAACTCATGGAAGGGATGACTTGTCGGGTCGAGGGAGCTTTGTTGCTTCGTTCTTTTGATGAAATAGAAGCCTAAAAAGATGAGGCAGGGCAAGGAGTTTTTAAATCAAAAACGCATAATATCAGGTGTTGACGTGATGTATGCGTTTTATTATGAGGAAAGATTCACTTCATTTTTCCTGAAATTGAATCTCCGCGAAAGTTGCTAAAAAGTTCTCGTTTTGCTATTCAAATTTGCGAAAATAGGATATAATGGTACTGTCTCAGAATTTGTCTTTTTGACAAATATGGGGAATAAAAAGAAACATATCCTTTTCTTAAATACCTAAAAATATTTAAGGGGGTATTTTTGGTACCTCAGAAAGGAAAACGAGAGTAAGATAATGAGAAAAATCATATCGTGATGATAATGGTGAAAAATTTACCGTTATTCAATAAAGAAAATATCATTTTGGGGCTGCTAGTGTCGCGGTGGCGGCTCTGATGTTCTTTGCGAATGGAGTAGCTGCTCAAGAGCTCCTGCTGTATCTCCAGCAACAGCTAGCAATGTAGTTGCTGGACCTTCTGGAAATTCAGATGGGGGATCCAGAAAATTCGGCTGAGGAAAACTCAAGCAGGCTTTGCCGGACCAGCCTGAAGGTAAGCCTGCGGGTGAGCTAAAAAGCGCAAGGTGCTAAAGCTGAGGAAGCAAAATCAAGAGCAAGAGCTAGAAAAGTCTAAACCTGCTCCAGTCGGTCAAGAAACTCCTCAAGCAGAGAGGTCCAAGAAAAGCAAGACCAGCCGACTACTGCTGATAGGAAAGCAGCTAAATCTGTCCAGGGGACCCTAAAAAGCTTTGTTGGCAAATCTAACCCTAGATTCCATGAAGTCTCTCCACGATGAAGTGGAAGCGGGTCCTAGCAGCAGCTAATGCAGTTTTGGACGACCCAAATGCGACGCAAGAACAGGTTGATGAGCAAGTAAGACTTATGGAAGACCTAATCCGTCGTGTTAATAAGGTTTTAGATTCGCACTCGATTAAGGCAAATGACACTCCAAAGAAAAACTGAGAAAACTATCTCGAGAGCTTGAATACATACTTCAAAAATAGCTAGTGAAATTACAAGACCTGAAACGAAAAGAATTGATAAAAGGGACAGAAGATATTATTCATTCTATAAATGAAGGGTTACAACAACAGACTTAACAGATGATTCAGTCACTTATCGCACAAGGAAGACAAGTAGAAAACTAGCTCTTGCTGTTACGAGAACACTCAGACGAGATGTACTAAATTGACTAGAATGGCGGAAGGTACTGATTTTAGAACTAATCAACGGCGCTAAATACAAAAGGGCGTATATTGTGCAAAATGGAGACGGTTCAGGGTTGCCTGCCGAGACTTATTTGTATGCGTTGCATAGAGCTTACTGAAAAAGCCTGCTGAAGGCAATAGTTGAGTTGATGTGACGCTGTAGATGAGGCTAAGATTACTGTTACAAATTTAGGTAATGGTGACTTTAGATGGGATTTAACTTTTAATAGTGCAAATAAGGAGCACCAGAATGCTTGTGATTGGTTTACATTACCAAATGGACACACTATTACAGAGACTCTTGCAGTTACGAGAACACATGGAGGTAGTAGTAAGTCGTATGTAGCAGGAACTGGTACTTTTAAAGATGAATGGGGCGGAAAAATAAAGGAAACAATAGATGCTGGGAAAAGCAGCTTATGGTTCTGCTAATACATGGACAGACCTTAATTATAATTTCAATAGTCTTAGAGATGTGACGGATACTGATCTTATAGCTAAGGTCCGTTAAACTAGAGGACGACACTCCTCCTACAAATAGTAAAAGTTCAGATGGATATTACTATTTAGGACCTACTATTAATAAATTCAAACAATGGCCGCCATCAACAGCTGTTTCTAGTGAGTGAGTAGTGAGCTAGAGCAGAGGAATATAAAAGGATTAAAAAGATAATTCTAAAGAGATATATCATTTCACCCTTTCTAACAGGGATAATAAGAATTTCTTATAAAAACACATACAGATGCGCAGTATACCGATTTATTACGGAGCAGTGTGAGATCTCTTTGAGCATAGTACGGCGAATATGTACTTCATGGCGAGAGGATTACAAGAAGCTACTTACTAAGCCGAATATTAGCGTAAAATGGTGTAGGAAATATAGCTGTATCTCCAAGTACGGAGCAGATAAGTTAGAAGTACTTATACTGATAAGACAGCGGACAAGAAAAAACAGCAACTTGATACGTAATAATCAAGATAAAGAATGGTCTAAGAAGTGGAACTGGAGCAGATGGTATTGATATTTCAAGAGAAATTTCTCACTTTGAAATCTGGTGTTGCTAAAATCGGAACGACTGTGAAAGCGAAAGTAAAATATGGAAATAGTGATGAGAGTCACAAAGCAACAGTAACAGTAAAAACAAACTGACAAACCAACTGTTACTCCATTAGATGATGGTTCGTAACAGTAAAAACCGAATGGGAATGCTGACAGTTTGAGTGTTAAGTATATTGATGAAGTAAACGTGAACAAAAGTATAAGTGCTACTAAGAGTGGGAATAAATGGAGTCTTAATGGTAAATCTGAAGGAATTGAAATTAATGCTAATTCAGGTTTATTAACTATACCTGCTACTAAGGTAGCTGATGGTAGTTTGGTAAAAAGCCCAAGCGCAAGCAAATGGGGCAGATGAATTAATAAGTGGAGAAGCCACAGCTACAGCACAAAAATGAGGATAGAACCCGCCAACAATTAGCGTAAAGATGAAGGAACATGGAGACAAGGAGACTCAAATGGAGCGGTGACTTATGTGCGAATCATGTAAATGGCGAAATTAAGTTAAATGTTAAAATTGAAGACAATGCAGGCGGACGTGGTTTTGACTTCAGTTCAGTAGGAAGTACTAAAACAGTTGAGTATACAATTACTGGAGGAAACTATAATAGCACTTCAACAACATTCTCAGGTAGCCCATATAGCGGTAAAGATTCAGACGCTACAGCACTACTTACATTAAAAATTAAATCGTAAAGCTAATGGAGAATACGAGTATCACGTCAACTGGGTTTACAGTTAAGATAAAAGCTAGAGACAATAGTCCGCGACAAAACTGACCACTAGCACTTCAACTCCGAAGAATTAACTATTACAGTAAAAACCGAAGGATTCATTACCACCGAAAGTGAAAATCGTCGGTGATAATGGTCAGGATGTTTTATTGACAGAAGGAACTCCTGATGCAAACTTACCAAAAAGTGACGGTATATCGTGGAGAAAAAGCGAATGTTACAGTAAAAGTATCAGATAATACAGGTGAAAATTCAAGATTTACAGGTAGCAATGTTCCAAGCGTGTTTGGTTTTAATAAAAGCTAGCAATGCAGATAGAGAAAGAGCCACTATCTAGTGATAATGCTACAGAAGCGAATCCATTAAGTCACACTATTACAGGAGTAGTAGAAAAACGAATGCTCTTGAAGAGAAAAATTGTGACAGTAAGGGTTTCTGACAAAAACAACTCCAGCCAATAGTACAACTGTTAAATTTAAAATGGTTGTGAAAAACAAGCAGAAAAATATACGCTGAATAACGTGACAACACCTGTAGTTTTCAATAATCTACGTACATCAGTGACATCAACAGAAGATGTAAGAAAATTACTGACCAAGTAAATAACAGATTTATCTGCAGAAAGCTAAAGCAGCAGGTGGGTAGACGAAGGCGCTCAAAGATAATGGAGCAATTAAAGAAGTCGGCGGTAAAGTTGTAACAGTGATAGTTTACTTATCCAGATAACTCAATAGATGAAGTGAATGTACCTGTAACTCAAAACTATAACGTAGTAGCACGACCTACTGTAACTTCAAACAAGGAAACCTTGACTGATGCAGATAAACGTAGTTTAGTGCAATTACAAGATGGTGATAGGAAGGTAGACATTCCGAGTGATGCGACAGTTATATTTACTAATTTAGATACAAGTATGCCTGCAAATCACGATAAAACTGTTAGCAAAATAGCAACGGCAACAATTACATTTGCAGATAGAACTGTTAGAACAATAAATGTAAATTATAAAGTTTTAAGCACATTCCCAATTGCTGAAACAATTTATGACTTTAAAAGATGTTGCACGTAATGATAGTGATTCTGATTTTTACCGTAATACTGGAAAAATATTCCTGATAATATGACATGGATTTATAAAGCGAGTGACGGAGTTGAAAAATCTGCTACAGGTTTTAGAGCAGCACTTGCGGCTGATAATGTAGGTACAACAACTTACACATATGGTGGTAAGTATGGCTACAGTCGATTTACAGATAATCCATCAAATGCTACGGAAAAATTAGAACATACAGCTACATTGACTCATAAAAGTGTTTGATATACAAGCTAATCCAACAAAAAGTTACAGTTAAAAAGGTGATCCTTTAAATTCTAATAATGCTAAAGCAGCGGTGACAACTGTTACAGATTCAGATGGATTGCCAAATGGTACGACTTATGAATGGGTAGAAAATACAGACACAAGCATACCGGGAGTAAGAGACGATATAAAGTGAGAGTGACATTACCACCATCACAAAGTGGAAATGATCAACCAAATGTGACACAAAAACGACCTACTAAAAGCAATAGAAGTAAAAAGTTAATGTAAACCAACAGCTCCGAGCTGTAACTGCTGAAACTAACGGAGATGTAACAGTAACTCCAGCAAATAGAAACAAATGTTAATAAAGTGGAAGTGACATACACCCCGTCTCCGACTATTAGTCATTTAACAGAGACAGAGAAGGACACATTCGAAGAACATAATACAGCAACTGTTAAGGCGGAAAAATAGTCAGAACAAGTGGAGTATTACAGAAGGTAAAAAGATGGCATTAGTATTGATCCAACCTCAGGTGCTATTACCATAAATGATGTTACAGTTAAAGATGGCAGTCAGGTAGTTGCCAAAGCTATAACATCTGATAACGTAGAAAGCGCAGAGAATCACGCAACTGCTCAGGACGGAGATAAGACAAATCCTACAGTTAGTTTGGGAAATACACTTGTTCAAGCTGGAAAACAAATCACCTTAGACTTGAAATGTATCTGACTCAGGCGTGGGGGTAGATGATAGCAAAGTAGAAGTGAAAAATCTACCAGCAGGCTTGCAAATATAACAGTGAGAATAAGACGATAACAGGAAGTATCGCTACAGTTTCTAAGACGGAGATAACAGTTCTTGTTCGTGATAAAAAGGAATAAAACCGTTAAACCGATTAGCCTAGTTGCCATTCAGCCTAAACCTATCTATGCGATTAAAAGACGGAACAATCGACAATGTAGACACTCCAAGTAACTTTGTGGAAATGCCTACAGGGGTAACATTAACTTCTGCAACGTGGAAAAATGGCGAACCTACAACAACGACAGTAGGAACTACGAATAAAATTGTGACGGTTAGTGCGAATGGTTATACTCAGGCAGAAGTAACTGTACCTGTTACAGTATATCCAACAGCTGTAGCTAAAAAGATAAATTTACAACGCTGTTAAATAATGCATTGCCTGAAGGAGAGGCTGCTTCAAGTTACATTCAATTTAAAAATCAAAAAAATGAAAATGTAAACAAACCAACGGATGGTGTGGCAGTAGAATGGGTTACTAAGCCAAGTACGTCGGTGCAGACTGATTCTACTGGAAATAATACAAAAGGTAGCGTAAAAAGTTACTTATAGTGTTACAAATGCTGATGGAACAGTAGGAAGTGTTGAGAAAATTATTGATATCAATTTGAAAGTTTATCACGCTACTCCTACTACAACACATGTGACGACTACTTTTTGGAACGGACTTTGGTGGAACAACTAATAACGCTCAGACATACTTTGATTCTAATTCACCAAGGACATCTGCTGCTTGGAAGTCAACATCAAATAAAGATTATTCAGAATATGCAAGTTATACTAGAACTTCTGAAAAACAAAAAGCAAATTATCTTGGTAAGTATAAAGATGGTATTCAAGTATTTATGGCAGGAGATGACGATAAAATAAATTGGAATCGTTCTGAAAATTGATGTAACGTTTACTGTTAAAACCATTAACACCAACAGTAGAGGCAACAAACTGGTGCAATGTCTGACAGTAAACAACGTGAACAGCGGAACAACTGTAGAGTTAGCATGATACGTCAAATCCATCTCAACCTCAAAAATTGGTGAAACAACCGTTGCTAAAGAGGAGAATTTGACAAAAAGATAAGATAACTGTTCCTTTATCAGCAGGTAAATCATTGACTCGCAGGTGCGAAAAATTGTAGCCAAAGTGGTATACACTTTGGTAGTGATAGAACTGAGTCGATAATACTCAAAGCTAGTTATTAAGCATCCGAAACCAGCCAATTTGACTTCGACTGCAAAAATGAATGGTGATTATGAGTTTACTATTCCAACTGATGCAGATAAGGTTACGTTTACTCATTCCTACAGAAAACGCTGCAACGAAGACTATCACTCTTACAAGAGAGAACGATTGGGCTTCTACAGATACTGCTGTTAAGAAAGTAGGAGACAAGCTTTGTCATCCCTAATGGAACTTTAGGAACTACAAACCGTACGGTTGATATTACAGAAACCAAAGGTTCGGGGGATGCAGAAAGTGCTTCAAATAACTATGATGTAACTATTCCAACGCACTGCACCAACATTATCAGATGTTATCGTTGCAGCAGGTGCTACGCCAACGGCTGCTCAAATATCAGGTGCATCTCACAGATACTACTAAGACAAGTTTAGAAGCTAAATCTCCATTAACAGCTATTCCAGCAGGAACAACAGCAACAGTGCCTGCGACATTAACATATACTGATGGATCGACTGAAGATGTAAATATAACAGTCATCTCAAAACCAACAGCGCCGACGATTACTACAACTTCTGGTAATAAACTGAGAGATACAGATCGTAGTATTTCAGGTACGGCTATGAGCAACGCTTCTAAGGTAACGCTTCATTTCCAAGATGAAACAGAGGTGGATGTTACACCAAGTGACGGGCGTTGGTCTCATACTCTTCCTGAAGGTAAGTATCTTCAGCCAAACAGAAGAAGCAACTAAAGCTGGCTATTCAGCGACCAGTCAGCGTAACTCAAACAGTCTCTGGTCAGACCAGTGATGCTAGCGAGTATGGTGTTGTAGAGAATCGGACGTTTGCAGGCAAAGCTGTCAAACAAATCGTAGGGAATACTGCATTAACTGAGTTGAAAAATCATCCAGAGCGTCTCTGAATTATCAAGAAAATGGACAAGCAGCAACCCTTCCAAGCTACTTGACTGCTACTTGAAAGGAACACCTGACTTTACGACAGTAGGTACACGTAATGCAACGCTTGTTATTTCTGAAAAACAGGAACCAATAATCAAACAAGACCTGTAACAGAAGTGACAGTCCCAATAACGGTATCCAAACGTTGTAGCAAAACAAGCCAAGTTTAGGACAAGTCAAAGATAAAGGCTTGCTCCACGGGAAAACGCAAGCCAACTATATTAAATTCCAAGCTAATGGAGCTGACGTTACAAACCATCAGATGTAAGGTGACTTGGCACACAAAACCAAGTACAGCAGAAGCAGGTCTTGATAAAACAGGAGTAGTAAAAGTTACCCTACCATGTAACAGATGAAAATGGTGAAGCCAAAGATGAAGTTAAAACGGTAACAATCAGTACGCCGGTCTATCACGCGACAGTGAATAATGGTGGTGTTTATACAACAACTTTTGGTACTAAGTTTACAAGTTCTAACAGTTCAGCTGGTGGCTATGTGACCTCTAATATAACAAATAAAGTGCACTATTACACGGGAATCTGAGAGTACGCGAATAGCATAAGAGATTTTAACTGCTAACTACCTAGGGAAAAGAGAGACAGTATTCAAGTGATGTATCCTGAGGATAATGGGGGGGATAACTATTTTAATAACAACCGTTCAGAAATTATCCCAATAGACTTTGTCGTGAAACCATTAACTCCGCAAGTTCAACCAGTGACAGCGGGAGATAATAGTGTTACGGTAAATAATGTTAATAGTGGAACAACGGTAGAAACTTTATGATGTAACCTGATCCTACAGTAGATCCCGTTAAAATTGGTGAGAAAAAGTAGTCGCTAAAAGAAGGAGAGTTCGCTAAGAAGGATGGTATCTCGTTCCATTAACTCAAGGTCTTGCTCGCACAAAAATCATCGCCAAAAGTTGTGTATACATCTGGTAATGATAGAACGGAATCTATTAATAGTACACCCAGTGTCGTTAAAAGTATGGCAGACTTTTATGGAAAATCAAGTGCTGTATCCTAATACAGATAAAAGCGGTTCTAGCAATGATTCTGATATCAATAATGGTAACTTTTACAGATGCAGCTAAAGATCGCTTTTGCAGCTAAAATTGAACAGGTTAATGCTAATAATAGAAATCTACCAACAGGTGTTACTGTACTACAAAATGTAATACAAATGATAAAAACGAGGGTAGTTTGTCAACTCTCAGATGGTTCTCATTGATATTTCTCATACGCAAGAGAGGAAACCAACAGTGCCGACTATAACTCCAACAGAAACCGAGGGTTATAAGGCTGGCAAGATAGCTGATTCAGATCAGTGTGATTTCTGGTACTGCTTTGAATAGTGCTACAAAAGTTACGTTGATATTCCAAGATGGAAAAACAGTGATATCACTGATACAACAAAAGATCCTGATACTCTAGCAACCAGGTGAGAGTGTTATCAAAAATGGTAAGTGGACATATAAGATGCCTGACGGAAAATACTTACGTCAAACAGATCAAACCGCGGTTCCAGGTTCATCTTCAATACCATTTAAAGCTACGCAAACAGTCTTTGATGCAGTAGTGATGAAGCTCAAATTTTTGTAGCTAAAAGAGAGAACAGTAGAAGGTAAGACTATTACTGCAAAATTAGGAGATTCAAAGCTTACAAGGATATATTAACGATCCTAGAACGGCTGTGATATATAAAGAAAGAGGAAAAGTAACCCATTCCCAAGTGATTTTTGAGGCAAGATGGGATGGAGCAACACCAACACTTAATAAAGTAGGAACATTTACTCATAGAGTGAAATTCTATGAAAAAGATGGAACTGAAGCATCTAATAGAATTAGTGAAGGTGTAAATGTTACGTTTATTATTAAAGCAAACGAACCAGCTGAATTGACTGCTACACACAAACAAAATGGTGAAACAGAAATTAATATTCCAACTGATGCAGATGAAGTAACGTTCACAATTTCAAAGGAACTGGAAACCAGCAACTACATTAGTAGCTAAGAAATCAGAAGATTGGGCATTATCGAATGGACTTCTTACAAAATCTTCAGATAACAAATGGAATTTAGCTCTCATGAAGATGGAACATACACAATAACAGCGGTAGCTACAGCAGGAAATGGTGAAACGAAGAGTGATGCAACTACAACGAGATATTACGTCAAATGCACACAAAGTTAAAAAGTAGACATTATTAGAAGCCGACAGATAACTTGAATGGAACGGATCTTTATTCAGCAACAGGGGTTACTGGTGTTATTGATAATGGCGTAAAACAAAAACTTACCAAAATGCAGGTATTAAATCTGTAACATCTGATGGAACATTACCAACATTAACGCCAGATAGTGAGACTGAAGTACCAGTAGTAATTACGTATAATGATGGATCTAAGAGAAAAATACAACTGTGACACTAAAAGTTGCCCCAGCAGCACCTAATGTGACCGTCAACTAAGCAAGATGGAGCAACAGGAGATGTAACATTAACAATCAAACGTCATGACGATACTAATTATCCGGATGATTCTGTAGTAACTGTTCCAGGAATAGATGAAACGTTTAAAGTTAAAAGATGGTACAATTACAATTAAGAATGAACAATTAAAAGATAAAGTACAAACAGGTAAAGTTATCGTAACAGAAGGAACAAACTCCCAGCAGAAACTGATGGGGATAAGGTGATTCCAGCGAAGACAAGCTAGTGCCAAACCAGTCTTGACGCAAACAAGCCGAGATGACAATGGAAATGTACACTATCGAGTGACAACGCCAGAAGACACAGCCTACCCACAAAATACGCCAATCACCGTAGAGGGAGTAGGAACGTTCACCGTCGGAGCTAACGGAGAGTTAACAATACCAAATGCGAACTTACCAGAAAGCGCAGGAAACCATGTTCCAACAGCAACAGAAGATGGTAAATTACCGACACCAGGAACAGCGGTAGCAGTACCAGCGAAGAAACAAGCTAGTGCCAAACCAGTCTTGACGCAAACAAGCCGAGATGACAATGAAATGTACACTATCGAGTGACAACGCCAGAAGACACAGCCTACCCACAAAATACGCCAATCACCGTAGAGGAGTAGGGAACGTTCACCGTCGGAGCTAACGGAGAGTTAACAATACCAAATGCGAACTTACCAGAAAGCGCAGGAAACCATGTTCCAACAGCAACAGAAGATGGTAAATTACCGACACCAGGAACAGCGGTAGCAGTACCAGCAGAAGAAACAAAAATAGTGCCAAACCAGTCTTAACGCAAACAAGCCGAGATGATAATGGAGATGTACACTATCGAGTGACAACGCCAGAAGACACAGCCTACCCACAAAAATACGCCAATCACCGTAGAGGAGTAGGAACGTTCACCGTCGGAGCTAACGGAGAGTTAACAATACCAAATGAACTTACCAGAAAGCGCAGGAAACCATGTTCCAACAGCAACAGAAGATGGTAAATTACCGACACCAGGAACAGCGGTAGCAGTACCAGCGAAGAAACAAAAGATAGTGCCAAACCAGTCTTAACGCAAACAAGCCGAGATGATAATGGAGATGTATCACTATCGAGTGACAACGCCAGAAGACACAGCCTACCCACAAAATACGCCAATCACCGTAGAGGGAGTAGGAACGTTCACCGTCGGAGCTAACGGAGAGTTAACAATACCAAATGCGAACTTACCAGAAAGCAGTGAAACCATGTTCCAACAGCAACAGAAGATGGTAATTACCGACACCAGGAACAGCGGTAGCAGTACCAGCGAAGAAAACAAGCTGGTGCCAACCAGTCTTAACGCAAACAAGCGAGATGATAATGGAGATGTACACTATCGAGTGACAACGCCAGAAGACACAGCCTACCCACAAAATACGCCAATCACCGTAGAGGAGTAGGAACGTTCACCGTCGGAGCTAACGGAGAGTTAACAATACCAAATGCAACTTACCAGAAAGCGCAGGAAACCATGTTCCAACAGCAACAGAAGATGGTAATTACCGACACCAGGAACAGCGGTAGCAGTACCAGCGAAGAAAAGCAAGCTAGTGCCAAACCAGTCTTAACGCACCGACAAGCCGAGATGATAATGGAGATGGCACACTATCGAGTGACAACGCCAGAAGACACAGCCTACCCACAAAATACGCCAATCACCGTAGAGGGAGTAGGAACGTTCACCGTCGGAGCTAACGGAGTTAACATACCAAATGCGAACTTACCGGAAAGCGCGAAACCATGTTCCAACAACAACAGAAGATGGTAAATTACAAACACCAGGAACAGCGGTAGCAGTACCAGCGAAGAAACAAGCTAGTGCCAAACCAGTCTTGACGCAAACAAGCCGAGATGACAATGGAAATGTACACTATCGGTGACAACGCCAGAAGACACAGCCTACCACAAAATACGCCAATCACCGTAGAGGGGTAGAACGTTCACCGTCGGAGCTAACGGAGAGTTAACAATACCAAATGCGAACTTACCCAGAAAGCGCAGGAAACCATGTTCCAACAGCAACAGAAGATGGTAAATTACCGACACCAGGAACAGCGGTAGCAGTACCAGCGAAGAAACAAAAGCTAGTGCCAAACCAGTCTTGACGCAAACAAGCCGAGATGACAATGGAAAATGTACACTATCGAGTGACAACGCCAGAAGACACAGCCTACCCACAAAATACGCCAATCACCGTAGAGGAGTAGGAACGTTCACCGTCGGAGCTAACGGAGAGTTAACAATACCAAATGCGAACTTACCAGAAAGCGCAGGAAACCATGTTCCAACAGCAACAGAAGATGGTGATTACCGACACCAGGAACAGCGGTAGCAGTACCAGCGAAGAAACAAAAATAGTGCCAAACCAGTCTTAACGCAAACAAGCCGAGATGACAATGGAGATGTACACTATCGAGTAGACAACGCCAGAAGACACAGCCTACCCACAAAATACGCCAATCACCGTAGAGGGGTAGGAACGTTCACCGTCGGAGCTAACGGAGAGTTAACAATACCAAATGCGGGACTTACCAGAAAGCGCGGAAAACCATGTTCCAACAGCAACAGAAGATGGTAAATTACCGACACCAGGAACAGCGGTAGCAGTACCAGCGAAGAAACAAAAATAGTGCCAAACCAGTCTTAACGCAAACAAGCCGAGATGATAATGGAGATGTACACTGTCATAGGTGACAACGCCAGAAGACACAGCCTACCACAAAAATACGCCAATCACCGTAGAGGGAGTAGGAACGTTCACCGTCGGAGCTAACGGAGAGTTAACAATACCAAATGCGAACTTACCAGAAAGCGCAGGGAAACCATGTTCCAACAGCAACGGAAGATGGTGTAAATTACCGACACCAGGAACGGCGTGTAGCAGTACCAGCGAAGAAACAAGCTAGTGCCAAACCAGTCTTGACGCAAACAAAGCCGAGATGACAATGAAATGTACACTATCGAGTGACAACGCCAGAAGACACAGCCTACCCACAAAATACGCCAATCACCGTAGAGGGAGAGTAGGAACGTGCACCGTCAGGAGCTAACGGAGAGTTAACAATACCAAATGCGAACTTACCAGGAAAGCAGCAAGCATGATCCAACAGCAACAGAAGATGGTAAATTACCGACACCAGGAACAGCGGTAGCAGTACCAGCGAAGAAACAAGCTGAAAGTGCCAAAGCCAGTCTTAACGCAAACAGCCGAGATGATAGTGGAGATGTACACTATCGAGTGACAACGCCAGAAGACACAGCCTACCCACAAAATACGCCAATCACCGTAGAGGGAGAGAACGTTCACCGTCGGAGCTAACGGAGAGTTAACAATACCAAATGCGAACTTACCAGAAAGCGAGGAAACCATGTTCCAACAGCAACAGAAGATGGTAATTACCGACACCAGGAACAGCGGTAGCAGTACCCAGCGAAGAAACAAGCTAGTGCCAAACCAGTCTTAACGCAAACAAGCTGAGATGATAATGAAATGTACACTATCGAGTGACAACGCCAGAAGACACAGCCTACCCACAAAAATACGCCAATCACCGTAGAGGGAGAGAACGTTCACCGTCGGAGCTAACGGAGATTAACAATACCAAATGCGAACTCAGAAAGCGCAGGAAACCATGTTCCAACAGCAACAGAAGATGGTAAATTACCGACACCAGGAACAGCGAGCAGTACCAGCGGAAAGTGAAGCTAGTGCCAAACCAGCCTTAACGCAAACAGAAAGCTGAGATGATAGTAGGTCTGCACTATCGATGGCGCCAGCAGACAGCCTACCCACAAATACGCCAATCACCGTAGAGGTGGGAACGTTCACCGTCGAGCTAACGGAGAGTTAACAATGCCAAATGCGGAACTTACCAGAAAGCGCAGGAAACCATGTCCAACAGCAACAGAAGATGGTAAAATTACCGACACCAGGGAACAGCGGTAGCGAAAATGACCAGCGAAGAAAGCATGCTAGTGCCAAACCAGTCTTGGCGCAAACAAGCCGATGATGACGTGAAACAATAATCGAGTGACAACGCCAGAAGACACAGCCTACCCACAAAATACGCCAATCACCGTAGAGGGAGTAGGAACGTTCACCGTCGGAGCTAACGGAAGTTAACAGTACAAGAACTTACCAGAAAGGAAACCAGCAACCAATGAAGATGGTAATTACTGACACTATATATAGGTACTAGCGAAGAAACAAAAATAGCAACCATTAATAATGAAACGCATCATTTGGAGAGCTAATGGAGACACACACTGAAAATGCGAATCCTACTTCAGAAAGCAAGAGAACTATGTTCCAACAGCAACAGAAGATGGTAATTATTTTATACCAGGAAGAAGCAAAAATGAAGAAACAAAAAGAAAATAAAACCAGTTTTAATGCAAACAAGTTTGAGATGATAATGAGATACTAATGACAACAGAAGACACAGCTCACCCAATAAAACATGAGAGAATTGTTCACCGGTCGGAGCACTGAGATAATACCAAATGCGAACTTACCAGAAAGTGGAAACCAAAGCCCCAACAGAAAGAAGATGGTAATTATCGACACGAGAACAGCAGCAGTACCAGCGAAGAAACAAAATAGTGCCAAACCAGTCTTAACGCAAACAAGCCGGAGATGATAATGAGATGTACACTATCGAGGACAACGCTGAAGACACAGCTCACCCGCAAAAATACGCCAATCGTAGAGGGAGTAGGAACGTTCACTGTCGGAGCTAACGGAGTTAACAATTACCAAATGCGAACTTCAGGAAAGCGCAGGAAACCAGTGTTCCAACAGCAACAGAAGATGGTAATTACTGACACTGTGAACAGCGGTAGCAGTACCAGCGAAGAAACAAGATGGTGCCAAAACCAGTCTTAATGCAACAAGCTGAGATGATAGCGAGATGTTGTTCATCGAACACAATGTCGCACAAAAGGCGCCAATCACTGTAGAGGGAGTAGGAACGTTCACCGTCGGAGCTTAATGGAGAGTTAATAAATACCAAATGCCAAACTTACCAGAAAGCAGGAACTATGTTCAAATAGCAACAGAAGATGGTAAATACTTTGACACCAGAATAGCGGTAGCAGTACCAGCGAAGGCAACGAGTAGTGCCAAACTGTTCCAATGCAAACAAGCTGACACAATGGAAATGTACACTATCGAGTGACAACGCCAGACGACACAGCTCAACGGGCACAAAATACGCCAATCACCGTAGAGGGAGTAGGAACGCTCTACCGTCGGAGCTAACGGAGAGAGTTAACAAGTTACTAAATGCGAACTTACCAGAAAGCAGGAACCATGTTCCAACAGCAACAGAAGGATGGTAATTACTGACACTCAGGAAACAGCGGTAGTGCAGACACCAGCGAAGAAAACAAGCTAGTGCCAACCAGTCTTAACGCAAACAAGCCGAGATGATAATGGAGATGAATGCGTTACTACTCGAGTGACAACGCTAGAAGACGGCTAAGCCTGCCCACAAAATACGCCAATCACCGTAGAGGGGAGTAGAACGTTCACCGTCGGAGCTTAAACGGAGAGTCACTACCAAATGCGAACTTACCAGAAAGCGCAGGAAACCATGTTCCAACAGCAACATGGTAGATGGTACCACGACACCAGGAACAGCGGTAGCAGTACCAGCGAAGAAACAAGCTAGAGCCAAACCAGTCTGACGCAAACAAGTCGAAGATGACAATGGAGATGGTACACTCATCGAGTGACAACGCCAGAAGACACAGCCTACCCACAAAATACGCCAATCACCGTAGAGGGAGAATGTCTACCGTCGGAGCTAACGGAGAGTTAACAATACCAAAATGCGAACTCACTCAGAAAGCGCAGGAAACCACAAGTTCCAACAGTCAAACAGAAGATGGTAACTACCGACACCAGAGCAGCGGTAGCAGTACCAGTTGAAGAAACAAAGCTAGAGCCAAACCAGTCTTGACGCAAACAAGCCGAGAGATGACAATGGAAATGTACACCATCGAGTGACAACGCCAGAAGACACAGCCTACCCACAAAAATACGCCAATCACCGTCAGAGGGGAGTAGGAACGTTCACCGTCGGAGCTATAACGGAGAGTTAATACCAAATGCGAACTTACCTAGAAAAAGCGCAGGAAACCATGTTCCAACAGCAACAGAAGATGGCAAATTATCGACCATGGTGACAAAGTGGTAGCACAGCGAAGAAACAAAAATAGTGCCAAACCAGTCTTAACGCAAACAAGCCGAGATGACAATGAGATGTACACTATCGAGTGACAACGCCAGAAGACACAGCCTACCCACAAAATACGCCAATCACTGTAGAGGAGAGAACGTTCACCGTCGGAGCTAACGGAGATAATAATACCAAATGCGAACTTACCAGAAAGCGCAGGAAACCATGTTCCAACAGCAACAGAAGATGGTAAATTACCGACACCAGGAACAGCGGTAGCAGTACCAGCGAAGAAACAAGATAGCGCCAAACCAGTCTTAACGCAACAAGTTGAGATGATAATGAGATGTACACTATCGAGTGACAACGCAGAAGACACAGCCTCACCCACAAAAATATGCCAATCACCGTAGAGGGAGTAGGAACGTTACCGTCGGAGCTAACGAGAGTTAACAATACCAAATGCGAACTTACCAGAAAGCGCAGGAAACCATGTTCCAACAGCAACAGAAGATGGTAATTACCGACACCAGGAACAGCGGTAGCAGTAAACACGAAGAAAAACAAAGATAGTGCCAAAACCAGTCTTTAACGCAAACAAGCCGAGATGATAATGGAGATGTACACTATCGAGTGACAACGCCAGAAGACACAGCCTACCCACAAAATACGCTAATCACTGTAGAGGAGTAGGAATGTTCACCGTCGGAGCCAACGGAGAGTTAATCAGCAAATGCGAACTTACCGAGAAAGCGTGTGCAGGAACCATGTCTCCAACAGCAACAGTAAGATGGTACTACCGACACCAGGAACAGCGGTAGTCGAAAGCACCAGCGAAGAAACAAAATAGCCAAACCAGTCTTAACGCAAACAAGCGCGATGACGACAATGGAAATGTACACTATCGAGTGACAACGCCAGACACACACAGCCTACCCACAAAATACGCCAATCACCGTAGAGGGAGTAGGGTCTGTTCACCGTCGGAGCTAACGGAGACGATACCAAATGCGAACTTACCAGAAAGCGCGTGCAGGAAACCATGTTCCAACAGCAACAGAAGATGGTAATTATCGACACCAGGAACAGCGGTAGCAGTACCAGCGAAGAAACAAAATAGTGCCAAAACCAGTTTAACGCAACAAGCCGAGATGATAATGAGATGTACACTCATCGAGTGACAACGCCAGAAGACACAGCCTACCCACAAAATACGCCAATCACCGTAGAGGGAGTAGGAACGTTCACCGTCGGAGCTAACGGAGAGTTAACAATACCAAATGCGAACTTACCAGAAAGCGCAGGAAACCATGTTCCAACAGCAACAGAAGATGGTAAATTACCGACACCAGGAACAGCGGTAGCAGTACCAGCGAAGAAACAAAATAGTGCCAAACCAGTCTTAACGCAAACAAGCCGAGATGATAATGGAGATGTACACTATCGAGTGACAACGCCAGAAGACACAGCCTACCCACAAAAATACGCCAATCACCGTAGAGGGAGTAGGAACGTTCACCGTCGGAGCTAACGGAGAGTTAACAATACCAAATGCGAACTTACCAGAAAGCGCAGGAAACCATGTTCCAACAGCAACAGAAGATGGTAAATTACCGACACCAGGAACAGCGGTAGCAGTACCAGCGAAGAAACAAAGCTGAGTGCCAAACCAGTCTTAACGCAAACAAGCCGAGATGATAATGGAGATGTACACTATCGAGTGACAACGCCAGAAGACACAGCCTACCCACAAAAATACGCCAATCACCGTAGAGGGAGTAGGAACGTTCACCGTCGGAGCTAACGGAGAGTTAATACCAAATGCGAACTTACCAGAAAGCGCAGGAAACCATGTTCCAACAGCAACAGAAGATGGTAAATTACCGACACCAGGAACAGCGGTAGCAGTACCAGCGAAGAAACAAGCTAGTGCCAAAACCAGTCTTGACGCAAACAAGCCGAGATGACAATGGAAATGTACACTATCGAGTGACAACGCCAGAAGACACAGCCTACCCACAAAATACGCCAATCACCGTAGAGGGAGTAGGAACGTTCACCGTCGGAGCTAACGGAGAGTTAACAATACCAAATGCGAACTTACCAGAAAGCGCAGAAACCATGTTCCAACAGCAACAGAAGATGGTAAATTACTCGATACTCAGGAACAGCGGTAGCAGTACCAGCGAAGAAACAAAAATAGTGCCAAACCAGTCTTAACGCAAACAAGCCGAGATGACAATGGAAATGTACACTATCGAGGACAACGCCAGAAGACACAGCCCTACCCACAAAATACGCCAATCACCGTAGAGGGAGTAGGAACGTTCACCGTCGGAGCTAACGGAGAGTTAACAATACCAAATGCGAACTTACCAGAAAGCGCAGGAAACCATGTTCCAACAGCAACAGAAGATGGTAAATTACCGACACCAGGAACAGCGGTAGCAGTACCAGCGAAGAAACAAAATAGTGCCAAACCAGTCTTAACGCAAACAAGCCGAGATGATAATGGAGATGTACACTCATCGAGTGACAACGCCAGAAGACACAGCCTACCACAAAAATAATACGCCAATCACTGTAGAGGAGTAGGAACGTTCACCGTCGGAGCTAACGGAGAGTTAATAATACCAAATGCGAACTTACCAGAAAGCGCAGGGAAACCATGTTCCAACAGCAACAGAAGATGGTGAATTACTGACACCAGGAACAGCGGTAGCAGTACCAGCGAAGAAACAAAATAGTGCCAAAACCAGTCTTAACGCAAACAAGCCGAGATGATAACCGAGATGTACACTATCGAGTGACAACGCCAGAAGACACAGCTCTACCCACAAAAATACGCCAATCACCGTAGAGGGAGTAGGAACGTTCACCGTCGGAGCTAACGGAGAGTTAACAATACCAAATGCGAACTTACCAGAAAGCGCAGGAAACCATGTTCCAACAGCAACAGAAGATGGTAAATTACCGACACCAGGAACAGCGGTAGCAGTACCAGCGAAGAAAGTAGCTAGTGCGGTACCAACTGGGCCAACAGGTGACGGCCAACAAGGACCAGCTACGCCATCTGCCGATACAAATCGTAGACCAGATACTGCTACCCCTGCTGAGGTGCCAGCTACTCAACCGGCTGAACAACCAAGTCAAACAGTTGAAGTACCTGCTCAATTGCCGAATGAAGTGTCAGAAACTGATTCATCAGTTTCTCAACCGCAAGCAGTATTGCCAAATACTGGTACGAAAGCAGATCGTGCTACCGGTGCATTAGGAGTTCTATCTCTTCTTGGTGTATTTGGTTTGCTATTTGCCAAAAAGAAAAAAGACGATGAAGAGGAAGCTTAAATAGATGATCTCATTTGATCCGTAGTAGCTTTCCCTACATAAAGTCTTTGTAAATCAAAAAGAACTAGAAAAATCACTCATTTGTGAGAATTCTAGTTCTTTTTCGTATTTCATAAACATTTCATATTTGGATTTTATAATAGTCTTACAAATATGGAGGTGACAAATGAATCCAATCCAAAGAGCTTGGGCTTATGTCAGCAGAAAACGACTGAGAAGTTTTATTTTATTTCTGATTTTATTGGTCCTATTGGCTGGAATTTCAGCCTGTTTGACGCTGATGAAGTCCAACAAAACAGTGGAAACCAATCTTTACAAATCACTCAATACATCTTTTTCTATTAAGAAGATAGAAAATGGTCAGACCTTCAAGTTGTCAGACCTAGCATCAGTAAGCAAGATTAAGGGACTGGAAAATGTCTCTTCTGAACTCGAGACGGTCGCAAAATTAAAAGACAAGGAAGCGGTGAGTGGAGAGCAGAGCGTGGAGCGTGATGATTTGTCAGCTGCGGACAAGAACCTGATTAGCTTAACGGCTCTTGAGGATTCATCTAAGGATGTCACCTTTACCAGCTCGGCTTTCAATCTAAAAGAAGGGCGACACCTTCAAAAAGGGGATTCAAAGAAAATCCTGATTCACGAAGAGTTGGCTAAAAAGAACGGTCTTTCGCTTCATGACAAGATTCGCTTGGATGCTGGACAGTCAGAATCTGGCAAAGGGCAAACAGTGGAGTTTGAGATTGTTGGAGTCTTTTCTGGTAAAAAACAAGAGAAATTCACAGGCTTGTCTTCTGACTTCAGTGAAAACCAGGTCTTTACAGATTATGAGAGTAGCCAAAGCCTTTTGGGTAATAGTGAACCTCAAGTCAGTGCAGCTCGCTTCTATGTAGAAAATCCTAAGGAAATGGACGGACTCATGAAGCAGGTGGAAAGCTTGGCTTTGGAAAATAACGGCTACCAAGTCGAGAAGGAAAACAAGGCTTTTGAACAAATCAAAGACTCAGTTGCAGCCTTCCAAACCTTCCTGACCATCTTTCTTTATGGGATTATCATAGCAGGAGCAGGAGCCTTAATTCTGGTTTTGTCTCTCTGGTTGAGAGAAAGGGTCTATGAAGTGGGAATTTTACTGGCACTTGGAAAAGGCAAGAGCTCGATCTTCCTACAGTTCTGTTTAGAGGTAGTTTTGGTATCTCTCGGTGCTTTGCTTCCAGCATTTGCTGCAGGAAACACAATCACATCCTACCTACTCCAAACTCTACTAGCAAGTGGAGATCAGGCAGTCTTACAAGACACGCTAGCCAAAGCAAGTGGTCTATCAAGTAGTTTATTATCTTTTGCAGAATCCTATGTTTTTCTAGTTCTGCTTAGTTGCTTATCTGTAGCCCTTTGTTTCCTATTCTTATTTAGAAAATCACCTAAAGAAATTTTATCATCTATTAGTTAAGAAGGAGAAATCATGACTTTATTACAATTACAAGATGTTACCTACCGTTATAAGAACACTGCTGAAGCAGTCCTATATCAGATCAATTATAATTTTGAACCCGGGAAATTTTACAGTATTATTGGTGAGTCAGGAGCAGGAAAATCCACACTCTTGTCCCTCCTTGCTGGTCTAGATAGTCCTGTTGAAGGTTCTATCCTTTTTCAAGGAGAGGATATTCGTAAGAAGGGCTATTCTTACCATCGCATGCACCATATTTCCCTGGTCTTTCAAAATTATAACTTGATAGATTATCTTTCTCCACTGGAAAATATCCGCTTGGTCAATAAAAAGGCAAGCAAGGATACACTGCTTGAGCTTGGTTTGGATGAAAGTCAGATCAAGCGGAATGTTCTCCAGTTATCAGGTGGTCAACAGCAACGTGTTGCCATTGCTCGTAGTTTGGTCTCAGAAGCTCCAGTTATTCTAGCAGATGAGCCAACGGGAAATCTGGACCCTAAAACTGCTGGAGATATTGTCGAACTGCTCAAATCACTTGCCCAGAAAACAGGTAAATGTGTCATTGTCGTAACCCACAGTAAAGAAGTGGCACAAGCGTCAGATATTACACTTGAGTTGAAGGACAAGAAACTGACTGAAATATAGAATCTAGTTATTAAACTTTAAAATAGTATTAGTTGATAACCAGATACGTGTATAGTAATAATAAACGAAGTGAGTCATTAACAACTATTTCCCGTAGTAGTGATAGTCTAGATAATAACAAAGTTATTATCTAGACCGGAATTTTTGAGACATATGGCTCAAAAATTAGGGATGAAATTCCTACAGGAAGTTGCTCCCGTCCGCACAATCTAAGGGAAATAGTAAAAAATTATTTTATATAAGTTATAAGACATTGAAATAGAACAACATCTAGAAAGGGAATCTATGTTACACAATGCATTTGCCTATGTTACAAGGAAGTTTTTCAAATCGATTGTCATCTTCCTGATTATTCTCCTCATGGCGAGCTTGAGTTTGGTCGGCTTGTCGATCAAGGGAGCTACTACCAAGGCTTCTCAGGAGACATTTAAAAATATCACCAATAGTTTTTCCATGCAGATTAACCGTCGCGTCAATCAAGGAACGCCACGTGGTGCTGGGAATATTAAGGGTGAGGATATCAAAAAAATCACCGAAAACAAGGCCATCGAGTCTTATGTTAAACGCATCAACGCTATTGGGGATTTGACTGGCTATGAACTCATCGAAACGCCAGATACCAAGAAAAATCTGACACCTGACCGTGCCAAACATTTTGGAAGTAGCTTGATGATTACAGGTGTCAATGACTCTTCTAAAGAAGACAAGTTTGTCTCTGGTTCTTATAAGTTGGTCGAAGGTGAGCACTTAAACAACGACGACAAGGACAAGATTCTCCTGCACAAGGATTTGGCAGCCAAACACGGCTGGAAAGTAGGGGACAAGGTCAAACTAGACTCTAATATCTACGATGCAGACAATGAAAAAAAGGTGCCAAGGAAACAGTCAAGTGACAATCAAGGGACTCTTTTGATGGTCACAATAAGTCAGCAGTAACCTACTCACAAGAACTCTATGAAAATACAGCTATCACAGACATTCACACTGCTGCAAAACTTTATGGATACACAGAAGACACAGCTATTTATGGGGACGCAACCTTCTTTGTAACAGCGGACAAGAACTTGGATGATGTTATGAAAGAGTTGAATGGCATCAGTGGTATCAACTGGAAGAGCTATACACTCGTTAAGAGCTCATCTAACTACCCAGCTCTTGAGCAATCCATCTCTGGTATGTACAAGATGGCTAACCTCCTCTTCTGGGGTAGCTTGAGCTTCTCAGTCCTTCTCCTTGCCCTCTTGCTCAGCCTTTGGATCAATGCCCGTCGCAAGGAAGTGGGAATCCTCCTCTCTATTGGTCTCAAGCAGGCAAGTATCTTGGGTCAATTTATCACCGAATCCATCTTGATTGCCATCCCTGCTCTTGTCTCTGCTTACTTCCTAGCTAACTATACAGCTCGTGCAATCGGAAATACTGTTCTTGCCAATGTCACTTCAGGTGTTGCCAAGCAAGCCAGCAAGGCTGCTCAAGCCTCTAACCTTGGTGGTGGTGCAGAGGTAGATGGCTTTAGTAAGACCTTGTCGAGCCTAGATATTTCTATTCAGACATCAGACTTTATCATCGTCTTTGTCCTTGCCTTGGTTCTAGTGGTTCTCGTTATGGCGCTGGCTTCAAGCAATCTCCTAAGAAAACAACCAAAAGAGCTCTTGCTGGATAGTGAATAAATTTGAAAAAATTAGTCTAAAATAGAGACTGCATCTTGTTTTTTTCTATTCAAGAAATGGTGGATAGAGAATGCTATTTAACAATTCAAAAAATAGAGTCGAAAGCAGTGGTAAAAAAATCATTGCTTTCAGTCGCTTTTTCTTTGTACTTTTAGTACTTAAATATGATATACTAAAAGTTATTGAATTTATTAGAAAGGGATTTTCACAACTTATATATGGGATTATGCATAAAAATCTATAGAAACCTTATCTTGAAAAATAGATAGATAAATCTGTAGAAGCCTATCCATATTGTAAACATAGACTAGTAGACCTAGGAAGGGTCTGACTTTTGGAAAATATAGATTAGTGAGGAAAAAATAAACATTATGAGACAAACAAATGTTAGAGGAACATTATCCCTCCGTGGCTTTAGAAAATTAAGAACCGGTGCAATTGTTGCGACAGGTGTGATTTTATTGGGGCTGGGCTTTTTAGCTCCAACTGTGTCAGCCAGTGAACAAGATGGTGTCTGGGTAGCCAGAACAGTTGCAGAAGTGAAAGCTGATATTCAAAATATAGACAATTTGTCACACTACACAATTAAGTGGGGAGATACACTGAGTGCTATTAGTGGGGCAACGGGGCTATCTGTTGATAGTTTGGTTGAGATAAATCGTATTGCAAATAGAGATTTGATTTTTGCTAATAATAAATTGTATTTTAGCGAAGAGGCTTTTCTAAAAGATGGAAATACAGAAGTAAAAAGACAGCGAGTGTCGATTGATAATTCTGGTAGTCGTCAAAGTTATGAAGTTGAAACAAAGACAGATACTGTAACTGGAGAGCAAAGGACTACTGTTAAACAAACGACACCAGTAGTTGTGGAAACACCAGCAGTATCAGGAACAGACGCCGAAAGCAGAGTAGCACCAGCAGCAGGGACACACACGCCGAAAAGCAGAAGCACCAGCAGCAGCGCACAGCGCCGAAAGCAGACAGAGCCAGCAGCAGGCACAACGCCGAAAGCAGAAGCACCAGCAGCAGGCACAACAGCCAAGTCAGAAGCACAGCAGCAGGCACAACGCAAAAGCAGAAGCACCAGCAGCAGGCACAACGCCAAAGCGGAAGAACCAGCAGCAGGCACAATGCCGAAAGCAGAAGAGCCAGCAGCAGGCACAACACCAAAAAGCGGAAGAACCAGTAGCAGGCACAACACCAAAAAGCGGAAGAGCCAGTAGCAGGCACAACACCAAAAGCGGAAGAACCAGCAGCTGGGAACAACACCAAAAGCGGAAGAACCAGTAGCAGGCACAACACCAAAAGCGGAAGAACCAGCAGCGGGAACAACACCAAAAGCGGAAGAACCAGCAGCAGGCACAACACCAAAAGCGGAAGAACCAGCAGCGGGAACAACACCAAAAGCAGAAGAACCAGCAGCAGGCACAACACCAAAAGCAGAAGAACCAGCAGCAGGAACAACACCGAAAAGCAGAAGAACCAGTAGCAGGCACAACACCAAAAGCGGAAGAACCAGCAGCGGGAACAACACCAAAAGCAGAAGAACCAGCAGCAGGCACAACGCCAAAAGCAGAAGAACCAGCAACATCAAATCCGGCTCCGGCACCTAAAGATGAAAAACTTGAGGAAGCAAAAAAAGATGGAAAAGATGTTATTGAAAAAATTGCGGCTTCAAAACTTAGTGAAATTGAAAAAGTTAAAGATGAAGCAAAAAAAGAAAAATTAAAAGCGGAATTAAAAACATTAAAAGAAGCCGCATTAGCCGCAATAAAAAATGCTAAGAATCATGATGCTGCAGTAGCTGCTACAGATGAGTATCAAACTAAAATTGATGGAATTAATGTTCCAGGTGAAGAATTACCTGCACCAAATTATAACAAAGATAATTTAACAAATGGTCGTAATGAAGGTACTACTATTGCCGATGGAAGTACAGTAATAGGTCATGGATCAGGTGAAGCTACAGCAACAACTCCAGCACAACCTTCTTCAACTTCAGAAGGGACTTCAAGTTTTAGAAATGCCCCATCAGTTCAAGCAAGAGCAAGAAGAGTGGCACGTTCAACATCAGAACCAGACGGAACCGTAAATATTAGTTATAACTTTCGCTGGAATGCCAGATATTCATGGCTTCCTATCTGACCCGGGAGAAGATAACACTGTGACAATTCCTGCTGGGACGAGTGAAGCACAGGCAAAAGAGCTAGTAAAAGAAAAAATTCAAGCCAAGATAAAAGACCTAGCTGCTAGAGGGTATCATGTGAAAAATGACATTATTTTTGAACAAGATACTACTGTGAAAAATTATAACTACGTTGTCACATTCACTAAGGAGGCTACAGGAACTTCAGGTTTCAGAATGGCTCCAGCAGTTCAACCGCGCGCTAGCAGAAATCGTAGAAGTCTAGAACAGCCAGCTCCTCAAAAGGTCAAAGTAAATGTTTTTTATAACTTTGATAAAATGAAAGATATTGCAGGTTTCCTAGGAGATATCGATGGAACTTCTCTTGAAATTGCGGAAGGTTCAACACCTGAACAGGTGAAAGCAGCGGCAAAGATCCAAGTTGAAGCTAAGAAAGAAGAGTTGAGCAAACGCGGCTACACTTTCAAAGAGGACTATGTCTATCAAGCTAATGGGAAAGATTATAACTACGTTGTAACATTTTCAAAAGCAACCAAATAACGTTCATTCCACAGGGAGTGAAATGTGGGCAGAGAGAGCGATAGGCTCTCTTTGTTTTATATAGTGGTCAGTTGCTTAAAGACAAAAGGCCAGCAAGAGACTATAATAGAAAATAGAGTAGGTATTTATTCTAAGAAAAATAAAAAATAGAGAGCAGTTAAAGTATGAAAATTTTAATTGTAGAAGATGAAGAGATGATCCGTGAGGGGATCAGTGACTATCTGACAGATTGTGGTTATGAAACCATTGAGGCAGCGGACGGTCAGGAAGCCTTAGAGCAATTTTCCAGCTATGAGGTAGCCTTGGTTTTACTGGATATCCAGATGCCCAAGCTCAATGGCCTAGAAGTCCTAGCTGAGATACGCAAAACCAGCCAGGTTCCTGTCTTGATGCTGACCGCTTTTCAGGATGAAGAATACAAGATGAGTGCCTTTGCCTCTCTAGCAGATGGCTATCTGGAAAAACCCTTCTCCCTATCCCTCTTAAAAGTGAGAGTGGATGCGATTTTCAAGCGCTATTATGATACAGGACGAATCTTCTCCTATAAGGATGCCAAGGTGGACTTTGAGAGCTACAGTGCCAGCCTAGCAGGTCAAGAAGTGGCCATCAACGCTAAAGAGTTGGAAATTCTGGACTATCTGGTTAAAAATGAAGGAAGGGCCTTGACCCGATCTCAGATAATCGATGCCGTCTGGAAAGCGACAGATGAGGTTCCCTTTGACCGTGTCATTGATGTTTATATCAAGGAATTGCGGAAAAAGCTAGACTTGGATTGTATCCTCACTGTGCGCAATGTTGGTTATAAATTGGAGCGAAAATGAAACGAACAGGTTTATTTACAAAGATATTTATCTATACCTTCTCGATTTTTAGTGTTCTGGTTATCTGCCTTCATTTAGCTATTTATTTTCTTTTTCCTTCGACTTATCTGAGCCACCGTCAGGAAACCATTGGTCAGAAAGCGACAGCTATTGCCCAGTCCCTAGAAGGGAAAGATAGGCAAAGTATCGAGCAAGTGTTAGACTTGTATTCCCAGACCAGTGAGATCAAGGGGACAGTAAAGGGAGAGATGACTGAGGACAAGTTAGAAGTCAAGGACAGTCTTCCTCTGGATACGGACCGTCAGACAACCTCTCTTTTTATCGAGGAGCGCGAGGTGACAACGCAGGACGGTGGTACCATGACTCTCCAGTTTCTAGCTTCCATGGATTTGCAAAAGGAAGCAGAGCAAATCAGTCTCCAGTTTCTTCCCTATACCTTGCTGGCATCCTTTCTAATTTCCCTCTTGGTAGCCTATATCTACGCTAGGACCATTGTTGCCCCGATTTTGGAAATCAAGCGGGTGACCCGACGGATGATGGAACTAGATGACCAAGTGCGATTGCGCGTGGATTCCAAGGATGAGATTGGTGATCTCAAGGAACAAATCAATAGCCTTTACCAGCATCTTTTGACTGTCATTGCGGACTTGCATGACAAGAATGAAGCCATTCTCCAGCTGGAAAAGATGAAGGTCGAATTCCTACGTGGAGCTTCTCATGAATTAAAAACACCTCTGGCTAGTTTGAAAATCCTGATCGAAAACATGAAAGAAAATGTCGGTCGCTATAAGGATAGAGACCACTATCTGGGAGTTGCCTTGGGAATTGTGGATGAGCTCAATCACCACGTTCTCCAGATACTCTCTCTCTCGTCTGTGCAGGAATTAAGAGATGATAGGGAACAAATTGACTTATACCAGATAACGCAAAGTCTGGTTGATGATTATGCCTTGCTAGCCAAGGAAAGAGATCTCCAGATAGACAATAGTTTGACTCATCAGCAGGCTTATCTAAACCCATCTGTCATGAAGTTGATTCTGTCTAACCTCATCAGCAATGCCATTAAGCACTCTGTTCCAGGTGGCTTAGTTCGCATTGGAGAAAGAGAAGGGGAACTTTTTATAGAAAATAGCTGCAGTCCAGAAGAACAAGAAAAACTAGCCCAGTCTTTTTCTAACAATGCTAGTCGCAAGGCCAAGGGGTCTGGGATGGGGCTCTTTGTGGTCAAGAGTCTATTAGAACATGAAAAATTAGCTTATCGTTTCGAGATGGAGGAGAATCGTTTAACCTTCTTTATAGCTTTTCCAAAAGTCGCCCAAGACTAGGAAGAGAAAGGGTTTACATAGATGAAGCTAGAAGAAATTCAATCGAAACTGCGGGAAAAACTAGATTTTTTTGTCAAAAAGTGATAAAATGAACAATGTAAATGGGATGACCCATAAAAATATACAGGAGGCCTGATAAAATGGCAATCGTTTCAGCAGAAAAATTTGTCCAAGCAGCTCGTGACAACGGTTATGCAGTTGGTGGATTTAACACAAACAACCTTGAGTGGACTCAAGCTATCTTGCGCGCAGCAGAAGCTAAAAAAGCTCCAGTTTTGATCCAAACTTCAATGGGTGCTGCTAAATACATGGGTGGTTACAAAGTTGCTCGCAACTTGATCGCTAACCTTGTTGAATCAATGGGTATCACTGTACCAGTAGCTATCCACCTTGACCACGGTCACTACGAAGATGCACTTGAGTGTATCGAAGTTGGTTACACTTCAATCATGTTTGACGGTTCACACCTTCCAGTTGAAGAAAACCTTAAATTGGCTAAAGAAGTTGTTGAAAAAGCACACGCTAAAGGTATCTCAGTAGAAGCTGAAGTTGGTACTATCGGTGGTGAAGAAGACGGAATCATCGGTGAAAGGTGAATTGGCTCCAATCGAAGACGCTAAAGCAATGGTTGAAACTGGTATCGACTTCTTGGCAGCTGGTATCGGTAACATCCACGGTCCTTACCCAGCAAACTGGGAAGGTCTTGACCTTGACCACTTGCAAAAATTGACAGAAGCTCTTCCAGGATTCCCAATCGTATTGCACGGTGGATCAGGTATTCCTGATGAGCAAATCCAAGCAGCTATCAAACTTGGTGTTGCGAAAGTTAACGTTAACACTGAATGCCAAATCGCATTCGCTAACGCAACTCGTAAATTTGCTCGTGACTACGAAGCAAACGAAGCAGAATACGACAAGAAGAAACTCTTCGACCCACGTAAATTCTTGGCTGATGGTGTAAAAGCTATCCAAGCATCAGTTGAAGAACGTATCGACGTATTCGGTTCAGAAGGTAAAGCATAATCTAGCTGAATAATACAGATGAAACCTACCCATTGGGTAGGTTTTTTGTGTGTGAATATATTGTAGAAGAACCAATCTTAAGTTGCTTAAAGGTCTTATTTTTTGTACAATAATGCTATGAAAAAACTAAAACAATGTAGTCTTGGCTTTCTTAGTCTCATTTTTTTGTTTCTAGCGGCTACATTTATCTTTCACCGTATCAGTTTGGAAAAAGAAAAAGCCTCACTGACACCTATGGGGCAACAAGTTCTCGTCAATGGACATCAAATGAATGTTTACGTTAAAGGGGATGGTCCTGAGACTATAGTAGTTCTCTCAGGTGCTGGTATTGCTTCTCCTATATTGGACTTTCAAGAAGTATCGGAATCCTTATCGAAACGGTATAAGGTAGTCATCGTGGAGCGAGCAGGATATGGTTATAGTGATGATAGCAATCATTCAAGAGATGTGATGGAGGTTTTGTCTGAGACGCGTCAAGCTCTTTCACAAGCAAATGTCAAAGGTCCTTTTATCATTTTGTCTCATTCCATGGCTAGTCTTGAGAGTTTGGCTTGGCAGGAAAAATATCCTGATGAAGTGAAAGCCTTGATTGGTCTGGATTGGGCACTGCCAGTCTAGTTATGAGGATTTAAAGGACAATCAGGCCTTGCTCACTGTGGCATATTGGAGCAGCAAGATTGGCTTATTACGTTATTTCCCTGAGTCCTTTTTATAAAAAAATCAAACTCTGATCGAAAGTGAACGAAAACAATATAAATTTCTAGCTTATAAGCAGTTGATGTCACAAGCCATGCTTCATGAATCCCAAACGGTAAAGGAAAATGCCAAGAAAGTTCCTTCAAACATTAATCCGAAAATTCCAACCTTACTACTGGTGTCTAACGGTCAAGGCACTAGTTTTAGCCAATCAGAATGGCAACATTTTGCAGAGAAATTTGCTAGTGAACAGTCTAATGTGAAAGTCATCTATATGGATGTACCACACGACCTTTTGTCATTATAAAAATCATAAGGTAGTATATGCAAAATGGTATAATTAACATAGAAAAGTAACTATGAATTTATATTCTACAATCTTATTTTGAAAGTAAATAAGGAGAAAATTTATGGATAATACATTTATAAGATTAAAATCTAGAAGATACGAACAATTTTGAAGAACTTTTAGAATCAGATACTCTTATATGGGTCGATCATAGAGAATATGATGAAGATATCATCTCTTATGTGAATGAAAAACTAGAAGATAAGATAGAAATAGTATTAAAAGATAATGGGAAACCTTATGGGAAGATATTTATTTAAAACATAAAGATAAGTCATTTATGATACCATATAAGGAAAAATGGATAGAGATACAACCATTAAATCTATAAAATGAGTTTATTCAACCCAAGTATGAAATTCGTTTTTGTATTGAAAGTCTTGGGAATGATACTTTGGCATTTGTGGTATTAACTAAAGATTTATGGAAACAATTAGAAAATGAATTCGACAAAGAAAAAGTGAGCTATTATTTTGAAGAAATAAATTTCAAAAGCAAGATGTTTGATATGGATGTGGATACTATTTTTAAAATACGTGGTGAAAGATTAGGAATAGGGTAGAACGATAAATTTTTAAAGGAGTATATATGAATACAACAAAAAGAATGGATTGAAAAATATGAAACAGTAAAACATTTATTAGTTGCCCCTATGAACTATGCAGAAGTTTTTGATGAAATTCATGGATTATTTGTTTTAGAAATGGGAGAAATCATATTTCCTACGGGAGAACTTTTGGTAAGAGATCCTTTGGTTTGGCTGAGTAGAGCAGAAAAATCTACTTAACCAAAGTACCCAAGAGGAAAGTATAGCATTGAAACTTTGGTAGCAGAAATCGAAGAAGACCACTATCGTTATGTACTTACAAGAGTAAAATTTAATGAAAATAAGCCTGTGATTTATTACGAAGCTTTAAAAAGGTGATGAAAACCTAGAAGGTGTAGATAATAAAAGTATTTTTGGATTTATGGTTGATGCAGGATTGGCAACTATAGTTGATGTAGAAACAAGAGATAAATATTGTGATTTTGTAGAGAAGTGGTATAAAGAAAATACTGATATTTATAATGATGCAAAGGAATTTAAAAGAAAATGCCATGAAAAATCCAAAATTTCAAAGAGAAGATGGAGACTGGATAAACTTTAAAATTCCTAATACAGATTTATCAATTCCTATGATTCAGTCAGGTTTTGGAGATGGACAGTATCCTGTATATTTTGGGTATGATGAAAAGGAAATCTTTGTGATATTGTTTTTAGAGTATATACCGATAAATTAATTTCAAAGGGAATATATGAACTATTTATTAAATAAAAGAAGATTTTATTTTATATGAATCAAGTATGTTTCGACTTATGAATTTGATGATGAAAATATTAATGTAACCATTTATAAAGACGATTTCACACAGGAAGAAATTGATTTTATTAACAAGCTAATTAATCTTTATGAGGAAAGAATTTACCTAAAATAGCTTTGGCTTGTGTAAATTCAGATACTTTTAAATATTGTTTTCCCGAAGAAACTGTAGAAAGTATTATCCCTAAACTTGGGGAAGCCGATATTTAGAAGAATGAGAAATACAACATTATTAACATATACGGAGCATACTATTGACAATGATCATATTTTTAGATATTGAATTTGAGGGCTTGTATGAAGATATCTTTGATGTAGGAATTGATGGCTAAAATTAACAAATAGTGTAGTGGTAATAAATATTTTACTTAAAGAATATAATATTAAAAATATCGAAGCCTATATGAAAGTTAGGGGATAAAATGAAAAATTTTGATACAGAATACATTAGCAATAAAAAGCGGATATAGAAGAAATTAAAGAGTTATAAAAATCTGTTTACAGAAAATAGTGAGAAGTGGATATCTATCATTGACACTTCTAAGAAAAATCCTAACTATATTCAAGTTCATTCAGATATAGGAATACTCGATGATTTAAAACTTGTAGTGAAGTTTATTAAGTCTAATTTAAATTATGAAGCAAATGCTATAGATGAATTAGATTTTTACATAATAGAATATAGAAAATATGAACATAAAAAGAACTTTAAGCATTATCGAGCTTTCTTTGATAAATCAGAAACTATTATTTCTTATCTTGAAAAGTATTTAAACGATGAAGAAATTGATGCAGAAAAATGGATAGATGTAACAAGTGAATTTACAGAATAAATAAAAATTGTAATGAGGTAGAATATGGATAAAACATGAATTTTTGGAGAATTAGATTTAGTAAATGGATTAGACGATGGTATGGGATTTAGTAACGATGTTGTTGTATTGTGGGAAGAAGAGGTAAATGGAATTAATACAACACTTTGGTATGGTAAACCAGCTAAAATCACAACGAGAATTATTAGATAATTTTACGAAGTTTTTACAAAATTTTGATGAATATAACATAAAAGCTAGAAAAAGTAATAGGTGAATATCTATTAGAAGATAATACATATATTACATTTCATAAAGAAGAATTAAATTTGATTTACCAGAAGATGTAAATGAATTTGTACAATGTATAGAAAGTGACGAATATTGGATTATGGACAGATGGAGAGAATGTAATGATTGTAGATTATATGATTGCTCAGAAAGTAGTGATGAAATTTTTAGCTGTTAAATTTGATGATAGTCTTGATATTATAGATATTTCTTGGGAAAGTTAAAGTTTAAAATTAAAGGGTAACTATTAGAACATTTTTGAAAATATCGTGAATTGTCAAGTCAAGTGTAATAAACGCTAACTTTTCCTATCACTAATTTAACTTCATACTTACAATGTATTTTTGATTCAAAACAAACAAATATACTAATAGCCCCATAGAGATTCGCGCCAAATTTTTGGCGCTTTTTCTTTTTCAAAATAGACTTGATTGATAAGATTCGTCTATTTTCGCTTCTAACTGTTCTAAGAGTTCGCTTGAACTTAAGAAGCCCAATAGTTTTCTTGGACGATGATTGATGGCAGCTACATATACCTGCAGTTCCTCATATGTTAATGTATTAAATGACTGAGCCTTAATGTTCATTTGTAGCCTCTTTCATGAGAAGAGTAAGGATGTGCATAAAATACATCTTCTACACACTTTAATGCTCCTAATTTAGAAAATTCTACACCGTTATCAGCTGTAATAGTTTTAAAATCTAATTCTTGATATTGCGTAACGATTTTATTGATTTCATGATTAACAAGATCTGCGGACTTAAATGGTAATTTTCTAGCAATCGCAAATCTAGTCTTTCTTTCAACAAGCGTTAGTAGAAACAGCTTCATTGATAAATTTCTTCCTATTATTAAATCAATCTCCCAATGTCCAAATTCTGAACGAGTTTGAATAACCTCAGGACGTTCATCAATGGATTTACCAGCTAATCGTTTATGAGTAGATGAACGTTTTTCGTTCTTGGTTTCATTCTAGTAGCACGAGGTAAATCAATTCGTTTTAATCTCTAGTAATCCTTGATTGCTGTAGTTATAAAGAGTTTTTGGTACTTGGAATAATTTCATCCTCACAAACTTTCTCATATCTTTTACAAATGATTTAACACTATGTATACAAACTTTTTCTTCATTTCTTTTGTAAACTTCGTTAGTAACCGTTTGAGACGTCTTATTTAGTTTAAGGTACAAGAATTTTTCGATTATTTTTATAACGTGCTTGTCCAGTTTCGGCAAAATATTCCTTGTAATAAATGATCTTTTTCGTTTTGATTCTTCATTTGTGTAGCAGTACCACGTTTTAATTCGACTAATCGTAGAATGATTTCTACCAAGTTCTCGTGCAATTTCTGATTGAGATTTTCCTTGTTTATGAAGCAACTCAATATTTCCTCTTTCAATGGCTGAAAGATGATTGTAAGATGATTTTGTGGTATTATTTTTGTTTAGACATAACTATCTCCTATGCTTTGTTTTCGTCGACTTAAGTATATCAGATAGTTATTTTTTTGTTGCACTTCATTTTTACAATTCAGCATTTATAGAAGATCTAGAAACATGTATAAAGAAGCTTCTCGAGTATTGAAAAAGGGTGGACTGTTAATGGTCGGATTTATGAATCCTTGGATATACATGTATAATGCTGACATTGTATGGGACAAACCCGATGAGGAATTATTTTTGAAGTTTCCACTACCTTTTAATTCAAAAGAGCTTGAAGAGGAAGGCAAGATAACCATAAATCCAGAATATGGATATGAATTTAGCCATACCTTAGAAACTCAGATTAGAGGACAACTTAAAAATGGTCTTACTATGATAGATTTTTATGAATCATGTGATAAAAAGAAATAGATTAACCCGTTATGGAAATGACTATATTGCTACATTTTGCATTAAATTATAATCTTATAGAACATACTTCAAGAGCATGGCCCGTTTTATGTTCCGTAAGGGTTAAAATCTAAATCTCAGTTTGTCGAAGTAAAATAGTTAAATAAAATTAGAGAGAGGAAGTAAAAGCAGCAAATTGCAGATACTTCCTTTTTGATTGTCAGAAATTCAAAAACGGAAAGTAGAATTTTTGGGAGAACTAAAAAATATTAGCACAAAGAGAAAGATTGGAAAAGACAACCGATGAGCTTTGATTGTATATTTCAATGAAAATGCAACTGAAAACAATCCAAGATAGACTGACAAGAATAATACTGAAGGAACTTAGGAAAAATTGGATGAAAAAGATGATTT
>BNJT01002722.1_pt1 | contig 76095 bp, 82 predicted proteins | sample 8540491 | NCBI WGS metagenome assembly BNJT01 (sample SAMD00202455, study PRJDB9452) | human saliva metagenome | host: Homo sapiens | reverse complement strand
TAAGGAGAATAAAATGATTGGTCTTGTTTTTTTGATGTGGATGATACGTTGTATGAACAGATAGCTCCATTTGAGAATGCGTACAAGAGTCTATTTGATATGGATATTGATATGGAGAAGTTTTTATATTTTTAAGTAGATATTATAGCGATGTGAAATTTGAGGCTTCAAGAAATGGAGATATGACTATGGATGAATATCATATTTATAGGATTCAAGAAGCGGCTAAGGATTTAGGGGTGTTTTTTTAACTGGTGAACAGGCACTTAGTATGCAAAGAGAATATAAAAAAAGAATCAACAAAAAAATTACAAATGTCTAATATAACTAAAAAGTATTTTAGAGTTAGCGAAAGAGAATAATGTGAAACTTGGAATTATTACAGAATGGACCAAGTGAACATCAATGGTCTAAGATAACTGCATTAGGTGTTGAAAGATGGATTAATAGGGAAAAATATTATAGTCTCTGGAGATTATGGCATAAATAAACCAGATGATAGAATATTTGAGATTATGAAAGAAAAGTTACAACTTCCTAATGATTCTCTATACTATATAGGAGATTCAATAGAAAATGATGTAGTTGGAGCGAATAATGCAGGCTGGAAGTCTATTTGGATAAATCGTTATAAGCAAAAAAATTACCAAAGGAAGTAGATATTTATAAAAATAGTGGAAAAACAATAACGAATTGTTTGAAATTATCCAAAAAAATTTTTTTGAAAAAGTAAAAATAAAAATAGTTTTTAGTAAATTAATTTTTTTATGGTAAAAATTAATTATATAGATTTTATTAAAAGTTTACTAGAATAATGTTGAACTAGTACTTTATCTAAGGAGGAAGAGATATGAAATTAGTATTTTTTTAATTTAAGAGAAGATGAAAAAAAGTGCATTAGAAAGTTGGAGAAATGCTCACCCTGAGGTTGAGATTGATGTTTATACAGAGGAACTTACATCAGCTAACAAACATTTACTAGAAGGTAAACAAGGTGTAGTCTTAGCACAAAACAAACCTTTTGAATGTGATGTATATGAATATGCTAAAGATCAAGGAGTTAAAGTTTTTTTGCTACCCGTTCTGCTGGTTTTGATATTTATGATTTAGAATTAATGTCTGAATTAGGTATTAAAATGACGAATGTACCATCATATTCACCAAATGCTATTGCTGAACATGTTCTTACATCTGCGTTACGTATTAGTAGAAATACAAATAAAATTCAACGCAATATAGAAAAACATAATTTCTCTTGGAATCCAGGGATATTATCTCGTGAGCTTAGGACTTTAACAGTAGGTGTTATTGGTACTGGAAGAATTGGTACTCAAGCTGCTCGATTATTCAATGCTTTAGGGTCTAAAGTTCTAGGTTATGATGTTTATCAAAATGAAGCGGCGAAAGAAGTCTTAGACTATGTTGAGAATTTAGATGATTTAATAGCGAATTCTGATATTATTACTATTCACATGCCGGCTATTAAAGAATATAATCATATGGTAAATGATGAATTTCTTGCTAAAAATGAAAGATAATTCAATCTTGCTAAATGCTGCTCGTGGTATGCTAGTTGATACTAAAGCTGTTTTGCGTGCTTTAGATAGCGGAAAAACTTCTTGGGGCAGGGTTAGATGTTTATGAAAATGAAGGTAAATATGTCCCTAAAAACCTTGAAGGAAAAGAGTTTGATGATGAACTATTACAAACGCTAATTGATCGTGATGATGTAATCTACACACCTCATACAGCGTTTTATACAGAAACTGCAATCAAAAAAACCTTGTAGAGGGTGGATTAGAAGCAGCTGTTGAAGTAGTTACAACTGGAACGTCTGCGAATGTTGTAAATAGATAAAAATATAATAAAAATTGGTTTTGTAAGATATATTTTTTTTATTATGTGTGAAAGATTCGCGAATAAAAAAAGTATATAGGATAAAAATAATCTGCAATTTTATTAGAAAAAAATTTAAATTAGGGTAGCGTGGTAGCCGTAATGGTTACTACGCTATCATTTTTATATTAAAGGCTTTAGCCAGTTGAGGAGGCGAAGTCTCCGAAACAAAAACCACCCGCTATGCGGGTGCGAGATAAAAGTTAAACAATTGAAAAAAATCATCCTTTCTTGATAAAAATAAGAGTAGCTTAAGCTCTAAAAATAAAGAAAGGATAATTTTTTTATTATGGTAAATAAACATAATAGTTTATCGCACATAAAAATAGTAGGTATAATAAAGTAAGTATAAAGGAGTGGAAATAATAGATATACATTTGCTACTATCAATACCGCCAAAAATATAGTGTGTCAAGTTTTATGTGATATCTGAAAGGGAAAAAGTTCATTAATGATATTTGATATGCATTCAAACTTGAAATACAGGTACGGAAATAGAATGTTTTTGGTCTGAAGGATACTGTGTAAGTACTGTAGGATTAAATGAAAGTACAATAAGAAAATATATCAGAGAACAAGAATCGCATGACATTGCAATTGATAGACTGACAACAAAAAGAATATACAAATCCATTTGGAAATAAGAAAAAAATAGATAGACCCGTTTAACGGGTAGCGGGCGTCAAAATGCAATAGGGCTTGAACGAATGTGAAAGCCAGCGCCTTGAGGTGCGTGTTAGTAACAAAGGGTCAACCCCGGAGTGCAATAGAAAAAAATTATCACTCTGTAGGAGAATTAAAACTTTCTTTATTTGAGTACATTGAGGGATTTTACAATCTTAAAAAGACCATACTATTCCTTAGGATTTATGACTCCTAATGAGAAAAAAAGTAGCATTTTATGAACATTAAAAAAATTTATTTTGCACTGAACCTCTGTCGATGTGTTTCTTAATGTGGGAAAAAGTGGTACTGCCACATTTTCCTCACAGGATACCACATCTACTTCTCAGTATAAAAACAAATTTCACTTAAATTTTTTTAGCTAATTTTCGTGTTTTTCGTGTCTATTTACTTGACTATAGTCTATTATAGATAATTATATTTTTGTTATTTAATAATCCCGAGTTTATCACTTAGAAACAACATAAAACCGCTATGAACACTTGGTGCAATAGTGTTTATAGCGGTTGTTTTTTTCGGGGAAATTTGTTGTACACGAATTATAAAGGATACCTATTTAATTCTTCGTGTTTTTACTATTCCTTTTTCCCATTTTATTCCTAGTAACTTGTTTAATAATTTCATATCTTCACTCTCTTGTAATCTGTAATATCCTTGATTTAATTTTGTTACCTTTGCTGTTTTTCAACGCATTTATTATTCGCTCTGAACTCATTTGTTTATTTGTTTTTATACTGTAATAATCTAACATGTATTAACGCTAAAAAAACATGTTAGAAAAATGTCCTTGTATATGCTCTGGAGTTCTTACATATACCGGTCTTGTTTCTAATTGGCTTTTTTTGTCACTCTGAAACAATCTTCTATTTCGGATAGCTCTCCGTAAGCTGATATTATCTCTTCATCTGACATTGTTAATTCACTTGTCACTATTACATTTATCCCGTCGAATTGTGCATCAAAAATTGATTTGGTCTTCATCTAATGTTATTGTTGGTTTGTAAGGTAGAATCTCTCCTGTTTTTTTGGATCTACTAATCTTACTTCTAAATATTTCTTTCCACCTTTTTTTACTTGTCATTCTATAAAGTTGGGGTTGTGTTAATTTTCTTGCGTAATCTAGTGCGCCTTCTCGTCTTGCTTGCTCTCTTTGAGCGTATTTCTTATTCCAAGTAACTAATACTTTTTTTCTTTTACTTTCTTACCTTCTATTTTTTTCTTTCTCTTATGAATGATTTCTTAGCGAATGTCATTTCTTCATTCACTTCCCAGTCTTTATCTTCTAATATGAAGTTTTGTATATCTTTAGGTGCTCCTCTTTTTCCTCTATGTTTTTGTGAAAATACCCATCCGTCATTTCCTTCGGACATATAACTTACATTTTTTGAACTATTCATAGCTTTATCCGCCACTACTATTAATCTTTCTATTCCGAATTGTTTTTTTATTGTTTCTATCGCTGGTAGGTAAGTTATTGGATCTGTTTGATTTCCTTTGAATAATTTATAACTTATCGGTATTCCGTTTGTATCCATAAATAACCCCAGCTGTATAATTGGTTCTGGACGATGTTCTTTACTTGGTCCTTTTCGTCTCATTTCTTTTTCTAGCTTTTCTTGTGACAATTCATCGTATTTAGCTTTGTGCTGTAATTTTTCTATACTGTCTGTTTCAAAGTAGTAGTTCGTTACATCATAAAAATACTAAGTTTGCAGTTCTATTAGTTATTTTTTTGAGATTTCTTTATGAAGGTGAATTTGTAAGTCTTCTTTTATTTTATCTAATTTATCTAAACTTCTGTATATACTATTTAAGCTAATATCCCAATTACCGTAAAGTTCTTCTTGAGCTTTATAGGTTGAGATTTTACTGTTTGGTTTTTAGTATTCTTTGTATAGTTAGTAGTCTTAGGATATCTGATATTTTGTCACTTCTTTTTTTGTCTTCATACTTTTCTAAAAATTTATCGATCTTAAGTTCTTTGAATATAGAATCTATTATTTTCCAACCATATATTTTGTCTGGTTCGTTCATAGGAGCATTTAAATCATATGTTATTTCAATATGACTATCTTTGTTAAATTTTTCCCTCTTTAGCTTCTTTTTTTTAATCTTTCTAAAAATTCCCGATTCTTCTTGTTCAAGTTTATCTAGCCTTCCATAAGTATGAATTGTTCGTTGTTTTACTTTATCTCCTTCTCGATATCCTTCTACCAAATATACGTGTTGTTTGCCTTCTCTGTTTTTTTGTTACTTTTATAAATGCCATATCTATATTATATCACAGATAACCGTTTACAACAATACAAAAATAAAAAAATAATAGACTTTTCACCTTGGTATTTCTGGTTTTTTTGTCTATTATTTTTTTCTTCCTAAGTGATAAACTCAGGAATTATATTTCGTTATTTAATAATATTGGTATTTTATTAATGTGTTAAATGTATTCGTAATCTTATTGAGTCCTATTTATGTTCTTTATATTTTTGAAAAAAAGTATTTATAGTTAAAAATATACTTTAAATTAATGTGAAAGTATTGAAATTATAAAGGATAAAGTATATAATAAATTTATTATATACTTTAAGTGTGAATATAGAAGGAGAAAGAAAATGTTATTTAATAGACAAGGACTCCAGCAAAAATTGGCGTATGGTTAAAAAGGGTAAACACATCCTTTTTGGCTGTTCACTATTTTTTTGTTGTTGGGAGCAGTAAATATTAGTGGACCACAAGTAATATATGCTGGGGATGTTAATGGTTTAGAAACAGTAGCCAAACAAGAAAAAAATAGTAATGTAGGTGAAAAAAATTCAAATGCCGCGATACCAACGCCAGAAAAAGAGAAGCAAGCGCAAAGCTCTAATAATAAGAGGACAGAGAAAAATAACTACAAGCGAGACACTTGGAGTACCTATTGACAAAAAAAGAAGTTAATAAAAAAAGAGTTAGAAGATTTAGTAGCTAAGATTAAGAAAAACTGATATCAGCAAAAAAACTGAAGAATCGGTAAAAAAACTTGGTCTTGTTTTTAGTACGTGTAGAAAAAAACATTAGAAGATTTAGAAATTACTCAAGAAGAAATTGATAAAGAAGTAAAGGCACTTAAAGAAGTGTTTGATAACTTAGAGGACAAACCTAAGGAAGATAAAAAAATCGGAAGCTAAAGAAAAAGTTGAGTCTAAAAAAGAAGAGAAATTAAATGTTGAGAAGTATACTAAAGAAAAAGCAACAAGAAAAATACTACAGAAGATGTTGTTAGAAAACACAACGAAAAAATAACAAAAGTAACAGAAACTGTAACTGAGATTCACAGTATAGCTAATCAAATAAATTATGAGTTTAGTGATGCTGAAAAAAAATTAGTTGAAACAGCAGATAAACTTCCATCAACTAATAATAGTGAAGAAACTGTTCAAAAATTATTAAAAGAAGTAATTTATCTTCGTAATAAAGTAGCTAACAGACTGACACGTGTCCATTCAGGTAAACGTGATTCACGAAATGGGAAGATTATTGAAAACAGTGGAGAAGGTACGTTTAGAGGGATAGTATACAAACACCAGGAAAATAGAAGAGATGGTAATCTTATTGAAAATGGAAGTACTGCTGTTTATTATAATTCAGATGAAATTTGGAGTAAAATTGAGATAAAAGGACAAAGAGTAGGAAATGAGAAAAAAAGTACACTACGTATGTTCGAGGAAAAAAATAGTAGAAGATGAGACCCCGTATTATATTGTTACTGTTGGGTTTACAGGGGATTCTCCGATTAAAGGTTTAAAAATGTACGTTGCCTACTGGGATAAGAGGGCAGGAGTTCAAAGATCACGTGAAATAGAGCATGGTAAAACAGGAATAAACAATCCTATTACGAATGCTGCTATTAGAGGTGTTGTAGGAGAAGGGAAAATCGTTCAACCTGGTAGATATGAGGTTCGTATTGCCTCTAATACAAGAACAGCTCCAAATGTGTTACACCCCTATACGTTTACTTTTATTATTAAACCGCAAAGTGAACGGAATCCGGTGAAGGATTTATCTCAAACTTATGTAGATGATGTTAGACATTTAACAGAAAATGAAAAAACAGTTTTAATTGAAAAGTTTAAAACAGAACATCCTGATGTTATGACACCTTCAGGGCATAAAAGTGATTTTGATCATGCAGAAATTTCATCTGATGGAACAACAATGATAATTCATTTTAAAGATGGATTGTCTACTAAAACGATTCAAACAAATGCACAAAATGATGTGGTTGCAAAACACCCAAGTTTAACAACATTAGTGGGTGATCCTCGTGATTTTTATAAAAATCCAAGAAATTTAGTAAAAATCAATAACAAATCATGAAATTCCTCAAACAGCTAGAGTAACATGGAAAACACCTTTTGATTTGAGTCAACCAGGAACAAAGAATGCTGTTGTTACAGTAAGTTATGATAACGGAGTAACGAAAGATGTTACTACACCGTATACAGTACTAGATTTTATTGGAAAACAAGATAAAAAGTATTTTTCCAAAAATCAAAGTGGTGAACTTGGAGATGCTAGAAGTTATATTACACTTTCAAATGGAACAGTACCCTGCAACTGATTTAACAATTCGTTGGAAAGGTGGTTCTTCGGTTGATACTTCTGTGCAAGGTGTGCAACGTAAAGAGATTGAAATTCTACGTGGGAATACTGTAATGAAAACAGTAACTATTCCAGTAGCAATCGTAGATGATATTAAACCAACTATTACATCCCCCGATTCAGTTATGTTAACAAGAGCTGAAGGATTGTCAAGTAATATTTCTATTGATGCTCAGGATAATGCTAGGGGTATTGGACTTAGAGATACTAACCCAATTGTAGTTGAGAATTTAGCAAATCCTTTAAGCTATAATTCTTTAACAAAAAGGATTGAATTATCTGGCGTAATACCAAATAATTTCCAAAGAACGCAAGCAACTATTAAGGCTGTAGATAAAAATGGCAATATTGCTACAAAAACCATAACGTTTAATGTTCAAGCACAAACTGATAAATATAATGCCGTTCCTAATGGGCAAAAACAAGAAGTCAGCTATGGAGCAACACCAGATGCAGGTACAAGTGTAAACAAAACTAACTTACCTGATGGAACAACATACACATGGGCTACAACTCCTAGTACGATAACAGGACCTGGAGATAAAGCAGGAGTAGTAACTGTAACATACCCTGATGGTTCAAAAGACACTGTGAATGTGACGATAGCCGTACGAAAATTAAGTGATGAACATGAAGCTACAGGAACTAAAATCGTTAGAAATCAAAATGTTCCGGTTACAAATAACGATTTAAAAGCGGCGATAAATGTAAATAATAATGGTAATAGTAAGGTGAAATCCGTTACACCTGTGGGTACAATTAGCACAGTAAATGCAGGAACTCAAACGATTAATGCTACAGTAACTTATCTTGATGGTACAACTGATCCAGTAACAATTCCATTAGAAGTAAAAGACGTAACGGCGCCAACGATTCAAACGCCAAATGATAGACAAAATTGGGATTTAATTGCTTTTAGATAGAACATTACCTTCAATAACAGTGACTTCTGTAGATAACAACGGAGGAAGTGGTATTAAATCAACAACGGTCACAGGGTTACCAGATTTCTTAGTATATGATGATGCAACTAAAACAATAAAATTTAAAAATGGAGTTCAAGAAATAACAAAATTACCAGTTGGACAAAAATAGTAAAACTTATAATGCGACTATCCAAGTTACAGATAATGCAAACAATCCTAGTCAAAGACAAATAACAATTACTGTTAAATCAATGACGACGAAATACAATGCGACACCTAGTGGGCAAAAACAAACGGTGAGTTATGGAGTAACGCCGGATGCAGGAACAAGTATTAATAAAAATGGATTACCTGCTGGTACAAGATACACATGGGCTACGACACCTAGTACAACTACAGGACCTGGAGATAAAGCGGGAGTAGTAACTGTAACATATCCTGATGATTCAATAGATATAGTGAACGTGACTGTAAATGTTCGAAGATTAGCGGATGAATATGCACCTACAGGAACAAAAATCACAAGAGAACAAAATACAGCGGTAACAAATGATGATTTGAAAGCTGCAGTAACAATTAGTAATAATGGTAATAACAAAGTTAAATCTGTTACTCCTGTGAGTACAATAAGTACTGCAGAATTTGGAAATAAAACAATCAATGCCACTGTCACATATCTTGATGATACGACAGATTCAGTAACGATTCCACTTGAAGTAAGAGATGTAACAAAACCAATAATTCAAGTACCAACAAACGGACAAAATTGGGATTTAATTGCATTGGATAGAACAATACCTTCTATAAAAGTTGCAGCTACTGATAATCCAGGAGGAAGTGGTATTAAGACAACAACAGTCACAGGGCTACCAGATTTCTTAGTATATGATGATGCAACTAAAACAATTAAGTTTAAAAATGGAGTTCAAGAGGTAACGAAATTACCAGAAGGAACTGATGTACAAACTCATAATATTACAATTACGGTAACAGATAATGCTAATAATAGTAATAGTGCACAAGTAACGATTACAGTCAAATCAATGACGACGAAATACGATGCAACTGCTAATTCTGAAAAACAGACAGTAAGTTACGGAGCAACTCCAGATGCAGCAACAAGTGTAAATAAAACTAACTTACCTGCGGGAACAACATACATATGGGCTACAATTCCAAGTACAACAACGGGACCTGGAGATAAAGCAGGAGTAGTAACTGTGACATATCCTGATGGTTCAAAAGATACAGTAAATGTAACTGTAAATGTCAAAGGACAAGCAGACACGTACACTCCAGAACCAAAAAGAACAAACAGTAGATAATGGAGTAGTAGCCAAAAAGCAGAAGACAGTATTGAAAATGTCAAAGACTTACCAAGTGGAACAACATTCACATGGCAAGGAGGAGCTCCAAGCACAACAGAAAAAGGTGATCATCCAGGAACAGTACTAGTAAGCTATCCAGATGGAACAAGTGAAACAGTACCAGTAGTGGTGAAAGTAAGAGAGCAAAAAGACACGTACACTCCAGAACCAAAAGAACAAACAGTAGATAATGGAGTAGTGCCAAAAGCAGAAGACAGTATCGAAAATGTCAAAGACTTACCAAGTGGAACAACATTCACATGGCAAGGAGGAGCTCCAAGCACAACAGAAAAAGGTGATCATCCAGGAACAGTACTAGTAAGCTATCCAGATGGAACAAGTGAAACAGTACCAGTAGTGGTGAAAGTAAGAGAGCAAAAAGACACGTACGCACCACAACCAAAAGTACAAACAGTGGACAATGGAGCAGTACCAGAAGCAAGAAACAGCATTGGCAATGTAGACGGCTTACCACCGAAAACAACGTTTGAATGGAAAGATGGAGCACCAAATACAGCAGTAGGTCAACCAGGAGAAGTATCAGGAACAGTGATCGTTCGTTACCCAGATGGAACAAGCGAAGAAGTTCCAGTGAAGGTAAATGTACGTCAAAGTAATGAAAAGGGAATACCTGAAGTTCAACTAGCGTTACCAGAATACACAGATCCAGTAGGAACAAGCAGTACGGATGGAGAAGGAAACGAAATTACGCCACCAACTGTGGAGATTCCAGAATACACAGATCCAGTAGGAACAAGCAGTACGGATGGAGAAGGAAACGAAATTACGCCACCAACTGTAGAGATTCCAGAATACACAGATCCAGTAGGAACAAGTAGTACGGATGGAGAAGGTAACCTAATTACGCCACCAACTGTAGAGATTCCAGAATATACAGATCCAGTAGGAACAAGCAGTACGGATGGAGAAGGAAATGTAATTACGCCACCAACTGTAGAGATTCCAGAATACACAGATCCAGTAGGAACAAGCAGTACGGATGGAGAAGGAAATGAAATTACGCCACCAACTGTAGAGATTCCAGAATATACAAATCCAGTAGGAACAAGTAGTACGGATGGAGAAGGAAACGAAATTACGCCACCAACTGTAGAGATTCCAGAATACACAGATTCAGTAGGAACAAGCAGTACGGATGGAGAAGGAAATGAAATTACGCCACCAACTGTAGAGATTCCAGAATACACAGATCCAGTAGGAACAAGTAGTACAGATGGAGAAGGAAATGAAATTACGCCACCAACTGTAGAGATTCCAGAATACACAGATCCAGTAGGAACAAGCAGTACGGATGGAGAAGGAAATGAAATTACGCCACCAACTGTAGAGATTCCAGAATATACAGATCCAGTAGGAACAAGCAGTACGGATGGAGAAGGAAACGAAATTACGCCACCAACTGTAGAGATTCCAGAATATACAGATCCAGTAGGAACAAGCAGTACGGATGGAGAAGGAAATGAAATTACGCCACCAACTGTAGAGATTCCAGAATACACAGATCCAGTAGGAACAAGCAGTACGGACGGAGAAGGAAACGAAATTACGCCACCAACTGTAGAGATTCCAGAATATACAGATCCAGTAGGAACAAGCAGTACGGATGGAGAAGGAAATGAAATTACGCCACCAACTGTAGAGATTCCAGAATACACAGATCCAGTAGGAACAAGCAGTACGGACGGAGAAGGAAACGAAATTACGCCACCAACTGTAGAGATTCCAGAATACACAGATCCAGTAGGAACAAGCAGTACGGATGGAGAAGGAAATGAAATTACGCCACCAACTGTAGAGATTCCAGAATATACAGATCCAGTAGGAACAAGCAGTACGGATGGAGAAGGAAATGAAATTACGCCACCAACAGCAGAAGTGCCAGAGAGTATACTGGAGGAGTAAACGGAGGTCCAGAAGCTCAACAAACGTTACCAGAATTCGTTGGAGGAGTGAATGGAGAACCAGAGATTCAAGCAGAATTACCGAAATATGTTGGAAAATCAAAAGGCGAGTCAGAAATTAGCTCTAACTTCCGAGATAAAATTTCTAATGTTGCGACTAAACGTTTAGCTAATACAGGACAGTCACAAAATAATAGTGAGTTAGCAGGATTAGGATTAGCGATTGTAGGTCTATTTGCAGCAATAAAACGCCGTAAAAATGAGGAAGAGTAATTTTAAATCTTTATTAAAAGATTGAAATTTCTAAATTTATATAGAAAAGAATCCCTTGGAGATGATTATTTCCAAAGGGATTCTTTATTAGAGTAAAAGAAAAGATCCGACATTGTCAGATCCTAAAATTTTAATTTATTATTTTTTTAATAAGTCACGGATTTCTTTAAGAAGTTCTTCTTTAGCATCAATTTCTGGTGCTTTTTCTTCAGTTTCTTCTTCTTTAGACATTTTATCTTTAGCTGTGTTGATAGCTTTAACGAAAATGAAGATTGCGATAGCAGTAATTAAGAAGTCGATAGTGATTTGGATGAAGTTACCGTATTTGATACCTTCCCAAGCTAAGTTTGTGAAGTCTGGTTTAGCTGGGAATATAAGAGCGATAAGTGGCATCATAATGTCAGTTACTAATGAACTAACGATTTTACCGAAAGCAGCCCCCATGATAACCCCGATAGCTAGGTCTAATACGTTACCTTTAAATGCAAATTTTTTAAATTCGTTTAACATAAAAAAATATTTCTCCTTCTATAAAATTTATAATACTTGAGTATAATATATCAAAGTTAAAAATAAAATCAAGTAGAAAGGTTAAAAAAATAAAAATTTAAGTAAACGTATTCTAATCTTTATTGTCATATTATTTAAATATATTTTTTTATAAATTATATATTTTTTTAAAAAAATTATATATGTATTTGTTAAGTATTTGTAATTAGTATATAATCTACCGAATAAACAAGAGAACTAACCGAATATACATTATCTATAGATTTTTAAATATTTATTATATAAAAATATAACTATGAAAGGAGCTGAAAAATATGAAAGTTGAGTTAAATATAGATAAGAAATTTGAAGAAATAATAGTGACTATATCAGCAAATAAAGTGTATGATGAGATTCAAAAATTTAGTGAATTATATAGAAAATAAGGAAGATTACTTTATAGGAGTTTTAGATGGGAAAAGTACGTTTATTAAATACGGAGGATATTATAAGGGTATATGTTGAAGATAGAAAAGTATATGTAGTTACAGTTGAAGGTAGATTTATTGTTAGAAAAAAATTATATGAAGTGCAGAATACATTAACTAAGGATTTTATAAAAAAATATCTCAAAGTGAAATAGCTAATGTTAAATATATTCATAGCTTAGATTTAGGATTGAGAGGAACAATAGTTATAAATTATAAAAAAATTCGGATATAAGTTATGTATCACGTAGGATGTTAAAAAGAATTTAAGATGAAATTAGGATTATAGGAGGTATTAAAATGAAATTATTTCAAAAAAATTATAATATTTATGTTGTTAGGGATAGGAGCAGGGAATGTTATCAATCTAATATTCGGTATTTTGTGTGGTCAGTTTCATCCTGGTAGGCCATTGTATATCCAGAGTTTTGATAATTTAAATATGGCAGTATTAATTCAAACCTTAGTATACGCTATTTTAGGTATATTACAAGGATTAGCTGGTAAAGTATTTCAAAAGTAAGTCAAATGATAATATAGTAATAGTATTTGTATCTCATTATTTTCTTATTATGTTACCACTTGTGTTAGCGGGTTATTATTTGAAATGGTTTAGTAGCTTTACTACTTTAACTTTAATGCTGATTACAGTTACTGTGGTTTATATTTTAATAGGAATAGTTCGATATTTTAGTGTTAAAAATAGTATAAGTGAGATAAATATAAAATTAAGAGATAATAGGTAAGAGCTGGTTAGTAACAAAGGAGGAGCAACACAAATTAATGATTTTGTGTTGCTCCTCTAAATCTTTTTATTAATTGTATAATACTTTTTTTAAAGGATATTTTATTACAATTAAAAATATTATTTTTTTCTTCTTCAACTTTATCTTTCTTTAGGAATTTGTTAAGTAGGTTCGAAGCTTTAGCTTTGTTTTCTTCTACTTTTTCAGAAAGATTTTCTATTTTTTGATCAGTATTTTTTTTAAATCCAGTAACGTTAGATTTCATATTATCAACAGATGATTGTAATCCGTTGATTGATGATGCTAATCCTTCAGCTGAGTTGAATAGTGGATCTAATTTTTCAGATTTAACTTGTAAATCTTCAGCTAGGATATTTGTGTTTTGTAATAAAATATTAGTTTCTGCCATAATTGGCTCTAAGTTGGCTTCAACTTTTTTAACTGTTTCATTTAAATCTTTAGCAAGAGCAAGAGCATCTTCAGCGATGTTAGTAACATCTTCTACACATTCAGTGGCAACAACTACAGATCTTCTAACAGTTTTAAGTGTAATAGCAGTACTAATACATAGGATTAAAACACCTACCCCTGCTAAAAAGATTCCAGCATATGCTAAAATTAACCAGTTTATATCTAACATAAAATTTTCCTCCTTGGGTTGTTATAATCAATTATATTTTAAGTTTATTATAAATACAACCAATTATTTTGATTTTTGTTCTATAAATTTGTAACAAAGTTTATTGATGTTTCCTGCTCCCATAAATAGGAATACACTATTGTCGAAGTTTAATTTATCGAAATCTTCTTCGCTATTTATAATTTGAGCTCCTTTAGTTACTTTTTGTAAGTCTTCAATACCTACGATTTTTTCTTTTTCACGTACTGAAGCAAAGATTGGACAAAGGAATACTTTATCTGCAGTTTCTAAACTTTCAGCAAATTCATTTAGGAATTTAGCTGTACGTGTGTATGTGTGTGGTTGGAAAATTGCAATAACTTCTTTATCTGCATATTTTCTACGTGCACTATTAATTGTTGCTTTAATTTCACTAGGGTGATGTGCGTAATCATCTACAACTACACTATTTCCAAGTTTGTGTTCGCTGAATCTTCTTTCAGCAGGTTTATACATATTAAGTGATTCTTGGATTTTTTCTACATTGATACCATTTATATCAGCTAGAGCGATGGCAGATGTTGCGTTAGAAATATCGTGTAATCCGAATACTGCCATAGTGAAAGTTCCTAGTAATTCTGAGTTTTTGTATATGTCGAATTTACTGTGCTCAGGTGTAGTTTGAACATTTTTGATTTGATAATCATTTCCATCGCTAAACCCATATTTAATAGTTTTTGCATTTGCAGGCTTAAGTTGTGAAGCTAAACGATCATCACCACATATAATAACCGTATGTTTAACCTGATTTACAAAACTTTGAAATGCATCAAACATATCGTGTTCATCATTAAAGTAATCTGGATGATCAAAATCAATGTTTGTTACAACAGCATAATCAGGGTGATATGCTAGGAAGTGTCTGTAATATTCACATGCTTCAGCTATCATAAATTCTGAATTTTTTTCACCATGACCAGTTCCATCACCAATTAGGTAAGACGTAACATGACTATGTTTAAATATTACTTGCCATTGTGGTAGTTGTTGTTTTACCATGTGCTCCAGTTATAGCGATTGAAGGAATTTCAGAAAGAAGTTTCCCAAGGAATTGAGAATAAGTATAAGTAGTTAAACCTAATTCTTTAGCTTTTCTATACTCAACATGAGTTTCATCGAATGCGTTCCCTAAAATTACTTCATATCCTTCTTTAATATTTTTAGCCCCGTAGTTGTACATTGGGATGTTTCTTTGTTCTAATTTTTCTTGTGTAAAAAAGTATGTTTCTTCATCAGAGCCTTGTACTTCATTGCCCATATCATAAGCAATTTGTGCAAGAGAGCTCATTCCAGAACCTTTAATACCTATAAAATGATATTTACTCATTATAATATCTCCTAAGTTGTCTTTAATAAAAATAAAAAAATTTCTTTAATATTTTTTTCATAAGCAATTCAATTTTTACAACAAAAACTGATAAAAAAATTCAATAAATAGGAGTTTTTTTCTATCGTGATATTTTCAAATATTAATTCCCAAAGTAAATTCCAGTTCAAATAAAAAAACTGGAATTTAAATTAAGATTAAATAATCATGAAAAGATATTTATCTAACTTTATTACGTTATTTTTTTAATAAGTATAATTCCTCTTTTTTTATTTTTGGTGTATATTATAATATGAGACTTTTCGTTGAATGAAAGGAATCTAATATTATGACAAACAAAAACAAATAATGATCGCTTAGACATTTAAGAAGGAATTTCTAAAGGAAAAAAACTTTTAGAAGTATAGGTATAGAACTTGATAAAGATCCTACTATTATTTCTAAAGAAATTAAACGTAATCTGCAATATAAAGATACGGAAGTTGTTACCAAAACTCTTGGCGGAAAATTAATCAAAGCTAATTGTGCTCTTCTAAACAAACCTCCTTACGTTTGTAATAATTGTAAGCTTAAAAAAGAGATTGTGGTTTGAATAAAAACTTAAAAATTATTTTTTTGTAATCCTAATTCTTCATGGGGAAAAGGGAAAATAGAAAAAAATCACACCACCTTGCGCGAAATACTACCTAAAGGATCCTCATTTGACGATTTTACATAAAGTGATGTTAATATTATTATATTACCTATTAACTCACTTAGGAGAAAGTATTTGAACGGAAAATCAGCTTATGAAGTTTTCTCTTTTACTTTTGGAGAACATATAGTTAACCTACTTGGTATTTTTGAAATACCTGCCAATGAGGTAATACTTAAGCCTTTCTTGGCTAAAGAAACTAAGGATACTAACAAATAAAGTTAAACTATTTATAAAATAGTAATATAATCATTCGTTACAACGAAAATGTTTTATTAGAAAAGTCTTAACTTAACTTCAGCATAACTGGAATTTAACCTGGGAATAGTGATTCGCAGGTTTATTTATCGTGCCTTTTTTTTATTTTTTTATTCCTTTTTAAAAAAACTCCCAAAGTAAAAGCTTCCTTGTTTTATACCGGAAGTTACCTTGGGAATATTTTTTTATTGTTATTTTTCCTTTTTTTCCCAAGGTAACTTCCATTTTGATTTCTTACCGGAATTTACTTTGGGAATTTACCGAGATCTTGTTTTTCTAAAATCGTAATTTTTTTGAGTTACTCTCTTTAAAGTTTTTTATACACTAATTGATTATTTAAAAAGTTTACGTCTGACTACAAGTCCAATAAGACAGATTAAGCTTAATCCTAATGCAGTAGTGCTAGAAGAATTCATACCTGTGCTTGCTAATTTTTCAGATTTAGCTTTTGTAGGTTTATCTTCTTCAAGTTTTTCAGATAGTTGAGTAACAGCAGGTGTTTGTCCGACTTGACCACTACCAGGAGCAGTTCCCTCTAAGTGAGGTTGAGGTTCTGGGGGAACAGGACCTGTATATTCTGGTACTTCATTTACTGCAGAAAGATTTTGAGTTAGTAAGTTGAATGCTTTTTCTAAGTCTTCAAATCTGTCTTTTAATCCATTGATATAATAATCTTCAGCACCGTTTTCTTCACCATCTTTTATTTGATTTTTTATGTTAACAAGTTCATCTAATATTTTCTTGATTTCAGGTTGTTTAGCTCCGAATGTAGGAATTTCATTAACAGCAGCCTCAACAGCGTTAACACCACCTTTGAATTCTGGAATTTCTGGTTGTACAAGTGAATCTCCGTTAGATGTTTCAGGTTTTGTTGGTTTTGGAGTTTCTCCTTCTGGTTTATCAGGAACAGTTGGAGGTGTTGTATCGTTTACTCCACCAGTGAATTCAGGAACTTCATTAACAGGGGCATCTTGACCATTAGAAGCAGCAGGTCCGTTGAATTCAGGAACTTCATTAACAGGGGCATCTTGACCATTAGAAGCAGCAGGTCCGTTGAATTCAGGAACTTCATTAACAGGGGCATCTTGACCATTAGAAGCAGCAGGTCCGTTAAATTCAGGAACTTCATTAACAGGAGCATCTTGGCCATTAGAAGCGACAGGTCCGTTGAATTCAGGAAGTTTATTAACAGGAGCATCTTGACCATTAGAAGCGATAGGTCCGTTGAATTCAGGAAGTTTATTAACAGGAGCATCTTGACCATTAGAAGCGATAGGTCCGTTGAATTCAGGAACTTTATTAACAGGAGCATCTTGACCATTAGAAGCGACAGGTCCGTTGAATTCAGGAAGTTTATTAACAGGAGCATCTTGACCATTAGAAGCGATAGGTCCGTTGAATTCAGGAACTTTATTAACAGGAGCATCTTGACCATTAGAAGCAGCAGGCCCATTGAATTCAGGAACTTCATTAACAGGGGCATCTTGACCATTAGAAGCGACAGGTCCGCTGAATTCAGGAACTTTATTAACAGGGGCATCTTGGCCATTAGAAGCGACAGGTCCGTTGAATTCAGGAACTTCATTAACAGGAGCATCTTGACCATTAGAAGCGACAGGTCCGTTGAATTCAGGAACATTATTGCTTGAATTATTATTAGGTTTGTTATTTCCCGGGACAGTTTCTTTATCATTTTTATGTTTAGTATACTCTTCTAATGCTTTATCTATGTCAGATTTTCCTTCTAAAATTTTATCTATAGATTTTTCTTCATCATATACTTTTTGAGCTTTTTTAGTAGCTTCTTTTAGTTTAGCGTATGCTTCTTTATTAATTCCTTCTTTATCTTTATCGTCGTTAACTAGGATTTTAGCTGTTTCTAAAGGTAAAAGAAGGTTTGCTCTTTCAGTAGCAAGTTTTTTAGTAACTTCATCATCAGTGCTTTCAACAGGTTTGTTAGCTTCACTGTTAGTTGGAGTGTCAACTTTGTCGTTAGGTTTATTAACTTCGCTGTTAGTTGGAGTGTCGAATTTGTCGTTAGGTTTGTTAACTTCGCTGTTAGTTGGAGTGTCGACTTTGTCGTTAGGTTTATTAGTATCACTGTTAGTTGGAGTGTCAACTTTGTCGTTAGGTTTGTTAACTTCGCTGTTAGTTGGAGTGTCGACTTTGTCGTTAGGTTTATTAGTATCACTGCTAGCTGGAGTATCGACTTTGTCGTTAGGTTTATTAGCTTCGCTGTTAGCTGGAGTGTCGACTTTATCGTTAGGTTTATTAACTTCGCTGTTAGTAGGCGTATCAACTTTATCGTTAGGTTTGTCAGTTTCATTATTAGATGCATTAGTGTTATCACTTGGTTTATTTACTTCAGGAGCAGATGCTTCTTTCAATCCGCTGACTGCATCTTCGATTTCTTTTAATAAATTAGAACGAGTGTCTTCTAGATTTCTTGTTTCTTTAGCTTTGTTTATGAATTCAGTTGCTTTAGTAATAGCTGTAGTTAAATTGCTTTTAGATTCTTCTGAGTATTTATTAGTAGCGATTTTATCTTGTGCAGTTTTTACAGCTTCTTCTAGTTTTGAAGTATCATATCTAAGCATAGTAGAGTATGTTTGAACGTCATTAAATAGTTTCAATATTTCATTAGATTTAGGATTGTTATGAACTAAATCTTCTAATTTATCTATTTTTCCTTGAAGATAGTTATCTACAGCGTTGATACTTTCTTTGCTATATTTTTTGCTGTCTTTATCAGAATTAAAGTTAGCTTCAGCTTCTGCATTTGAAGTTCTAAGTTGGATAAGTAAATCATATTGATTTTTTAAATCTGATAATTCTGTGAATGCAGTAGAAATATCTTCTGTGCTGGCAGTGTTATTTTTTAAAACACTTTGTGCAGCATTTATTTTGTTACCGAAGTTTTTAATTACTGCCATGTCTTGGCTTACATTTGTATTTTTAAATACATTATTCCAACTATCATAGTATTTACTTGTAGTAGCTTCGAATAGTGCGTTTAGTTGTTTTTTATCTGCAGTGATTACAGCGTTTTCTTTAGGATATTTTACAGATAATACAGCTATATTTTCATGTTTGTCAGTACCGAATAATGTACTGCTTGCAAAAGTGTTAAGTTTTATTGTAGATGGTTTTCCTTCGATAGGTATTCTAATTTTTGAAGGATATTTATAAGAATTAGTTACATTATTATAAGTAACATCGGCAGTGTCTTCTTTTAAAACTTGGACATCTTTTTCAGTATTGCCATCGAAGTATGTAAGTTTACTCATAACGGCAACATTAGTTGTTCCATTATTCATAGGGATAAGATCTAATTCTAAATAATTTTTCCCGTTTTCAGTTACTAGATACATGTTTTTAATTATTCCATTAGCCATAGAAGGGCTAGTTAAATCTTGTTTTAACAATGATCCATCTAATTGAACTTTATTATTAGAATCTGTAGAAGGAGATTCTGATGGATTACTTGGTTTATTTGAGTTGAATCAGCAGAATTATTAAATGTATTTACAGCATTGTTAAGTTTATTTAATTCAGCTAGTAATGCTTCTTCGGTAGAAGTATCATTATTTAATAATTCTTTAGCTTTTGATAGTTCATTAGTTAAAGTAACAAAGGCAGCTGGTTCTTTTTTACCTTGTTTTATTAACTCAACTTCAGCTATTTTATCCTTAAGTTGCTCTTTAGCTGAAACTTGTTTTGCTCCAGAGTTTTGAGAATCATTTAAGTCTTCTATAGCGAATTTGAATTGTTCTTTGTAGTAATCTGTTAGATCAGTATTTATTTGATCATCAGTGTCATTTGATTCAGGAGTTAGTTTGGCGTTGGCAACATATGCTTTTGCTTCATCGATTAATTGTCTAAGTTTAAGTTTTGATTGAGTAATTTTGTTGGAATTGTTGTAAGCTTCTTCAGCTTTTTTAATTTCTCCTGAAAGTTCATCAGTATTGATGCGAAGATAGTCTCCAAGATGTTGAACTTCTCCTGTTAGTTCATCTAGTTTTTTATATACTGTTACAGTTCCTTCTTTGTCGAACTCATTTGAGTAAGTTTCTTTTTTACCTTCTATATCGATTGGAGCTAGAGAGTTAATTTTACTTTCAACCGCATCTAATTTTTCTTTAATTAACGCTTTGCTTTCGCTAGTAAAGTGTGAATTGTTCTTCCAATCATTTTCGTACTGATTTTTTGCATTTTGAAGTGATTTATAAAGGTTAGCTAATGAATCTAATTTAGTTGTTTCATCTAATAGTTTATTTATAATATTATCTACTTCATCTTTAGTTAGTGAGTCGTTATTTAAAAGTTGTTGAGCCTTAGTAATTAATTGATTGAATGAAGTTTTGAATTCTGGTTTTAAATCTTTGTAGTTATCTTGTACTGAATTACTTGTATAGTAATTAATTTTATCTCTTAACGAAGCTTTCAGAGGTGATTCTTTTTTAGTTTCCAGTTTTGTAGAGTAATCGATATATAAGTCTGTTGGACTTGTAAAATTATCGATTCCATTTTTTCCTAATGAGAACGAATCTTTAAAATTGAAATTTCCTAGAAGTGCTATTTCAATATTTTTCTTAGTAGCATCAACTGTAAGTTTTAATTTAGTAGGGTAGTCGCGGCCACCAATATTTTTTGTCTCTAAAACAACGGCATCGGAATCTGTATTTCCTAGACTGTTATATTTGAAAGTATCTGCTAGAGCGAAGTCAATAGCTCCTCCCATGATTTTAGGTTCTAATGTTAATATTACTTCATTTTTACCGTTTCCTAATTCGTGAACTTCTACATTTTTTATAAGTTCTGTCAAATCACGACTATATCTTGTTTTTATAGGTTTGTCGCTACCTCTTTCTACGAATTTTGCAGTTACATTATATGGCTCTGCTGGTTTAGTAGTGTTCTCAACAGGTGCGGCAGGAACTGGTTCTCCTTTTTTACCGTCTTTTGTAGTAAGATTGTTGATAGCCTCAGTTAATTGTTTAACAAGGTCTGATGTCTCATTAATTTGAGGATTATAACTGCTTGTTTGGTTAATCCAGTCTTTAGCGTGATTTAAAGCTTGATCAAATTTTTCAAGAGACACAGGTTCGTATTCACTTCTGATTTTTCTGTCAGCAATATCGATTATTCTTTTTAGTTCTGTAGTATTGTATCTTAAGTATGTGAAGTTCGCATTATCAAAGTCTTTAATTAACTGAACTAGTTCTTTTATATTTCTTGTATTTTTTTCAATGAAGGAACACTTTTAATATAATTTTTTTGTAGTTTTCAATACTTTCTTTAGTGTATGTTTTTTCGTTATAAAGGTCAAAATATTCTAATAGTTTTGCAACTTTAATATCTAGTACTTCTCTTAATGTTGCAATGTCTTCCATTTCATGAATTGGTGTAGAAATTTCATAAAGTTTATCGTAATTAGCGCTATCTGAACGTTTCAATTCTTGTAGTTTTGTTACAGCTTCGCTAACTTTAGCTCTTTGTGAGAAGTCTGCAGCTGTGTCTGAAGTATTTTCTTTTGTTAGTAACCATTCATTAACCTTATTACCACGATCAATCCAATTTTGAATTTTTTCGTTTAATTTTTCTCTATATTTAGGGATAGCTTCGTTACTTTTTTTAGCAGATGAGTAGTTAATATCTAAAGCAAATGGACCTGTTTGTTGTTTAACACCATTTTTATCAATATAAGTCATATTTGAAACAACCAATTGTTCAGCTTTTAATTCACCAGGAACACTAAAGGCTACGATATGTTGATCTTCAGCAGAAGGACCTAGTTTAACATTTGTATCTAAACCAGAAACTTTATTAACAACAAAGCTTGTAATTTTACTAACTTTGTCAGGATTAGTAACAAGATTAATTTCTATATCTTGACCTTGTTTGTAGATACCTACTAAAGACTCTTTAAACAGATTTTTAATTTCTTCTTTATTATCTACTACTTTTTTATAAAAATCTTGTTGACCATCGCTAGATACAGTTACCATTGTTGGAGTTTTAAAATCGGTAGTAGTATAAAAACCGTCATCTTTTAAATCATGGTTCACATCAAAGTTATAAAGTTGAATATAATATTTTAAAGTGTTTATTGCATTTTGTGCGGTTTTTTCTGTATATGAATTAGCATCAAGTTTTGCTTTTGCAGCAGCAGCTTCGCTCCACATGTTATACCAAGGAGTTGTATCGATAACATCATCGGGAACTTGATGATTTTCAAATGTTACGTGGTAATAAGGGAAGTTAGAAGTTTTGTGGAAAAAAGTAGTTCCCAAGTATCTATTTGTGATAGACTGATCGTTAAAAATTTTATTTATTATTTCATTTAGTTCAGCCTTAGTTTGTTCAGTAGCGGCTTTATCCCCGAAATCAGCTTTTGCTATATTGCTATTTGTTGGCCAAGCTTGAGCTGTGATAGAAGATATAGTAAGTGCCAATGCAACACTCATACTTGATTTTAATAATTTATTTGTTTTCATGGAATGTCTCCTTTTGTATATAATGTAATTATTTATTCTAATATTAAATTTTCAAGGTTAATCAAAGATATATTGAACTCCTTACCCTGTTTACGTAAAGATTATTAAATCAACCTTTTTAAAAATAATAGACACCTATAATATAACATAAAAAAACGTTTCAATTGAAATAGATTATCAGTATCTTTTATATAAAAACAAAAATAATATATTAATTAATGGTTATATATATGGGTGTGAGCTAAAAACATGTTGAAAATGTCCTTGTATATATACTCTGGGTTCTTACATATACCGGTCTTGTTTCTAAATTGTTATTTTTTGTCCTTTCCAAACAATCTTCTATTTCTGATGATAGCTCTCGTAAGCTGATATTATCTCTTCATCTGACATTGTTAATTCACTTGTCACTATTACATTTATCCCGTCGAATTGTGCATCAAAATTGATTTGGTCTTCATCTAATGTTATTGTTGGTTTGTAAGGTAGAATCTCTCCTGTTTTTTTGGATCTACTAATCTTACTTCTAAATATTTCTTTCCACCTTTTTTTACTTGTCATTCTATAAAGTTGGGGTTGTGTTAATTTTTTTGCGTAATCTAGTGCGCCTTCTCGTCTTGCTTGCTCTCTTTGAGCGTATTTCTTATTCCAAGTAACTAATACTTTTTCTTTTACTTTCTTACCTTCTATTTTTCTTTCTCTTATGAATGATTTCTTAGCGAAGGTCATTTCTTCATTCACTTCCCAGTCTTTATCTTCTAATATGAAGTTTTGTATATCTTTAGGTGCTCCTCTTTTTCCTCTATGTTTTTTTGTGAAAAATACCCATCCATCATTTCCTTCGGACATATAACTTACATTTTTTGAACTATTCATAGCTTTATCCGCCACTACTATTAATCTTTCTATTCCGAATTGTTTTTATTGTTTCTATCGCTGGTAGGTAAGTTATTGGATCTGTTTGATTTCCTTTGAATAATTTATAACTTATCGGTATTCCGTTTGTATCCATAAATAACCCCAGCTGTATAATTGGTTCTGGACGATGTTCTTTACTTGGTCCTTTTCGTCTCATTTCTTTTTCTAGCTTTTCTTGTGACAATTCATCGTATTTAGCTTTGTGCTGTAATTTTTCTATACTGTCTGTTTCAAAGTAGTAGTTCGTTACATCATAAAAATACTAAGTTTGCAGTTCTATTAGTTATTTTTGAGATTTCTTTATGAAGGTGAATTTGTAAGTCTTCTTTTATTTTATCTAATTTATCTAAACTTCTGTATATACTATTTAAGCTAATATCCCAATTACCGTAAAGTTCTTCTTGAGCTTTATAGGTTGAGATTTTTACTGTTTGGTTTTTAGTATTCTTTGTATAGTTAGTAGTCTTAGGATATCTGATATTTTGTCACTTCTTTTTGTCTTCATACTTTTTCTAAAAATTTTATCGATCTTAAGTTCTTTGAATATAGAATCTATTATTTTCCAACCATATATTTTGTCTGGTTCGTTCATAGGAGCATTTAAATCATATGTTATTTCAATATGACTATCTTTGTTAAATTTTCCCTCTTTAGCTTCTTTTTAATCTTTCTAAAATTCCCTGATTCTTCTTGTTCAAGTTTATCTAGCCTTCCATAAGTATGAATTATTCGTTGTTTTACTTTATCTCCTTCTCGATATCCTTCTACCAAATATACGTGTTGTTTGCCTTCTCTGTTTTTGTTACTTTTATAAATGCCATATCTATATTATATCACAGATAACCGTTTACAACAATACAAAAAAATAAAAAAATAATAGACTTTTTCACCTTGGTATTTCTGGTTTTTTTGTCTATTATTTTTTTCTTCCTAAGTGATAAACTCAGGGAGTATCTTTTATATAAAAAAACAAAAATAATATATTCTGAATTAATAAAAATTATACTTATTAATTTAAAATAATATTTCAAATTTAGTTTTTTTATTATTTGAGAAAAAAAGTTAAGAAAATATTTGTATAGGCTTATTTATGGTTTTTTTCTTGTTTCAAAAAAATGTATCTAAAGTAAAAAAATAATTTTTTTCTTAGTCTATTTTAAAATTTTCTTTTTAAAAAAATTTACTTAATATTTTTCTATGTAGTATAATTTTAGAGTAAATATTTTTTTGTTAGGAGAATATGATGACTAAATTTTTATGCGGTAAGAAAAAGGTAAAAAAACAGGAATATTTTCAACATGGGATGAGTGTAAAGAACAGGTTACAGGTTTTAAGGGTGCGATATACAAAAGTTTTAAAACTATAGGAGAAGCAGAAGAGTTCATAAAAGGTAATGAAGAAAAGATAGAGAATGTGGAAGAAGTTGATGGAGTGTATGCTTATATTGATGGTAGTTTTGACAGAATTAATGGCATATATGGTTCAGGTGTAGTCATAGTAGATGGCGATAAAAAACATGAATATAAACATGCTGGAAATCGTGAAGATTATGCACAATTACATAATGTTGCTGGAGAATTGGAAGCAGCAAAATTCGTTATGTGGTATGCTGTCGATAAAAAGATTAAAGAGATCACATTGTTTTTATGACTATCAAGGAATAGAAGCGTGGGCAGTTGGAGATTGGAAAGCAAATCTTCCTTATACGCAAGATTATGTAAAATTTTATAATAAGGTGAAAACAGCAGTAAATGTTAATTTTGTGAAGGTAAAAGCACATACTGGAATAGAGTTGAATGAAATAGTGGATAAGCTTGCAAAAGAGGCTATCGAACAATTTAAAAAAGAAAACATTAAGTAAGACAAAGCAAGGGGCCGACTCGACAAAATCGATTTCTCCGAAATCACGATTTTTGAGTCACTCCCTTGTTTTTTATTAAACCTTAAAAGATAAATGTGTTATAATTATTAAAAATATAATTGAATTCTAGAAGGAAGAGGGTGAATAAGTGAACGCAATGATAAATAATAAACAAATATTAAATAAGATAGCTCGTCTTATATATAGAGATAAAAAAACGTATAATAATTGCATTGGTAGTTTCGATAGCATCTTATTATTTTACGTTATATCCAACTGATAGATTGAGTTATATTGTTGATGGTATAGCGAGTGGTAATATTGATTTTAATGGTGTAGTTAATGAAATTCTTAGAATAATCTTAGCTGGGAATCGCATTATATATAGTCTATTTCTTTAAAGAATACTACACGTTTATAGGTTATGATAAGATTATCAAAGATATGACGTATGATATCCAATATGATATTTATGGGACATACCCCTGTGTTTTTTTAATAAGTTTAGTATTGGTGAGGTAATTAGTAGATCTACTAACGATATTACAAATTATATTGCACCACTTTTTTTGGGTTATGGTATTTCTATTGATTTTTTTGATGGAATAATTTACAATTTATTTATAAGTATACTTATATTTAATAAATCGAAATTTTTATATATTTATTGATGATTCACATACCATTAGTCTTTACAGACTATTTATTTAGTTAGCAGACGGAAAGTTCAAGAAAAAGTACTATAACGAAAGATGGCGAAAACTATGGATGAAATTACAGAAGAGACTTTAGAAAATGTTAAAGGTATTCGAGTTAATAAGAGCTTATAGTTTGCTAGATAAAGTTAGAAATAGTTTTGTAGGAAAAACTTAGAAGTTATGCTAAAAAGTAATGAAAGAAATACATGAAGAGAAACTCTTGTTTATCAACCAGTTGAATACTGTATCCTTAGCTATAAGTTATATTATAGCTGTAGCTGGAGGGATTTTACTTTATTAATTTAGGAATGATGACATTAGGAGAGTTGATTTCAGTCTGTGTAGTTATAGGTATGATTCAGTGGCCATACATTGCTTTTATCTGAGTTAGTTATTATGATTATAGAAGTTCGTCAAGCTACGAAAAGAGTTTCTAGAAATCTCTGATAAAAAAAGCTGATGTTAATAATGACCTAGCTGAAAGTAATTTTGAATTTAATAGTAGTATAGAATTTAAAGATTTTAATTTCAGTTATGGAGGGATAATAATCATGTCCTAGAGAGATATTAATTTTACTATTAAATAAAGGTGAAACTAATAGGTGTAGTAGGAAAAAAACTGGTAGTGGGTAAAACGACATTTTATTAAAACAACTATTACGATTATATCCCAGTACAAATGAAAAATACGTACTTCTTGATGGAAAAAGGTATTGAACGTTACTATGATTATTCTGTAAGGGCTAAGATAGGATATGCACCACAGGAATATCAATTGTTCTCAAAATCTATCAAAAGAAAATGTACTATTCTATAGATATGAACTTTAGAGGATAGGTTAGAAGAAGTGCTAGAACAAGCTGATATCAAGAAAGATATTAGTAGATTTAAAAGATGGTATTGATACTCTTGTGGGAGAAAAATGGTTTATCTCTATCAGGTGGACAAAAAAACAACGATTTAGGTATAGCTAGAGCATTGTTATCTAATCCAGATATATTAATACTAGATGATAGCTTTAAGTGCTGTGGACTCTAACACTGAAAAAAACGATTATAGAAAATATAAAGAAAAACTCGAGAAGGGTAAGACGAAATATCATCGTAGCTCATAGAATTTCAGCAGTGAGACATGCTGATAAGATAGTTGTATTAGATAATGGGTAAAAATATTAAATTTTAGGAAGGCATGATGAGCTTCTTGAGAAAATGCCCTTGGTATAAGCAACTAGATGAGTATCAAAAATAAGGAGGTAGAAGATGATGAAGAATAAAAAAATCCGTTATTTCAATTTCTTCCTTATATGAAAGCAAGCTAAAAAGATCATATTTATTAGGATTTATCTTTTTCACTATTAAATGTAGGTTTAGGTGTTGCTAGGGTGTTTACGTGCTATCGAAAAGTGTTTGATGGCATAACTGGAGATTTGACACATCAGATAATTTTAAAAATCTTTAATTTGTGGTTGTAGGATATGGATTAATCTTACTTTGTTCAGGTATATCGAAATTATATTAGAAATATCTACTTAGTAAAAGGGTGCTAATGAGGGTTTATGTTAGAATTCAGATGCAGGTATATGATCATATACAAAGTCTACCTGATTAAGTATTTTGATAATATGCCAGCTGGTTCTGTAGTATCTAGGATAACGAGTGATGTTAATCAGATTAGAACATTTTTTTGTCTCGACATTTGTGCAGATATTTAATAATAGTGCTAAAGATTATTTTTTTCTTATATGGTATTATTTTTATGTAGATGTACGATTTTGGATTATTTATGCTAACGTTATTTCCTGTAATGTTTATAGTATTAAAAATTATACAAATAAAGTTATCAATAGACAGTATTAAAGGGATATAGACGTAAAATTTTTCTCAAAGTAATGGGATTATAAATGAAAATTATCAAAATTTAGAAATCATCAAAGCTTTTCAATAAAGAGAAAAGAGAGTATTGAAGATTGGAATAAACATAATGAAGAAACGATATAAATATTGGAAAAAAAGATTGAATCTAGTAGATAGTCTATTGCTTCATAATATAACAGGAGTATTTAGAATAATGATTTTTTTATAGGTATTGTTTATTACTATGCATATTCTCACTTTCAATAATGTCTACGGTAGTAACATTGGGGAATGGTATATATGTTTATTAACTACACAACTGATATAATTTATAGAATTGCTGATTTTACGATGGGGATTTCTAATTATATAAAGAGCTCAAGGTGCAGCGATAAATATTCAAGAGATACTTAAAGTTGGAAAGTTGAAGAAGACAATCACAAGCGATAGTAGTTGAAGATAGATTTCCGAGGAAATATTAAATTCGAAAATGTATCTTTTGCCTATAAAGATGATTTTTTTATGTACTTCGTGATTTGAATCTAGAGATTAAAAGAAAAATCAAACTATAGCCTTTGTTGGGACATACAGGAAGCGGTAAGAGTACCATAATGAATCTAATAGTGAGATTTCTATAGTGCTACTAAAGGTAATGTTCTAATCAACGGTAGAAACATAAATGATTATAGTAAGGAATATCTAAGAGAAAAAACGGCAATAGTACTTCAAGATTCATTTTTATTTGAAGGTACTTTACTTGAGAATATTACGACTTCTAACGATGAAAAAATTGCTAGAGAAGCATTATCTAGAGTTGGAGGAGATTTTATTTTAGAAAATCGTTCTCTTGATTCAAAAGTAGAAGTGGGCGGTAGTAATTTTTCTACAGGAGAAAAACAACTTATCTGTCTAGCGAGAGCATTAGCTAAGGATCCAAAAATTTTAATTTTAGATGAATCAACGGCTAATATAGATAGTGAAACAGAACAAAATGTAAGTCGAGCTATAGAAGAATTGAAACAAGGAAGAACAACTCTTATAATAGCTCATAGGTTATCTACGATAAAAAAATGCTGATATGATTTATGTCCTTAGAAAAGGGTAGAGTTATAGAAAATGGAACTCATGAACAACTATTATCTTTAAATGGTAGTTATAAAAAAAGATGTATGAGACACAGGTAAAAAGGATAAAAAAATTGGAGTGATTCGAAAGGGAGTGACTCAAAAAAATCGTGGTTTCAGAGAAATCGATTTTTGTCGAGCTATCCTCGCAAAGTTTATTATATATCTAAAAAAAGCTTTTTATAAAGTGCATTTAGATATCAGTAAACTCACTGCGTCTATGAATTTTTTTATATCAGCTTTTTAAAAAAATTTAGGGATTCAGGAATAGTCTCTTGGTATTATATAGTCATCGTGGTTTATTTGTTTATTACAAGAGAAAAGGAACGGTTTAAAATTGATTAAGAAAATCAAAATTTTAGACGTTCCTTTTTTTAATAATTATTTTTTGAATACAAATTCGTATGATAAATCGATATCTTTAAATGAAATCATTACAGTTTCATATCCCTAAAAGGTTTGAAAAGTTCATTTACAGCATTAGCAACTTTCTCGCAAACTTCTACAGGGCGATGAACCCAACCAATTTCAAGATTAGCTCTGCTAATTTCTTCTCCATCAAGAATAGCAACACTCTCGATTAAATCTAATGTAAATGCTTCTCTTGGTCTTTCAATTATTTCTGCAATTGTATCGAAAAGTTCCGCACTAACTTTTTTTAAATCTTCTTTTTTAAATCCTCTAGCAACTATACGTGGCATAATAAACCTCCATGTTTTTGAATTCGTTTTCTTTAATTATATCATATTATATGAAATTTTTTTGGAAAGGAAATGTACTTAAATAATTATGTTTAAAAACATATAAAAATTAAATTTTATTTTTATAATAATTGAAAAACTACTTTCATTATATCTGTAATTTGAAGAAAATATTGTGTATTTTAGATGGGGAAATAAAAACGAAGTAATTTTATTGCTTATTTTACTTACAAATGTTATTATTAAGTTAGGGAATATGATATGATATAAAAGTAGGAAAAAAATATTAAATTAAATACTAAGGAGAAATTTTTTTATTAAACTTTTATATAGGAAATACTTTTCATTAATAATATTGATTTTAGTTTGTATAGTTATATTTTTTTATTTTCTAATCAAGCTGGAGAGGAATCGTCGAAAAATTTCAAATGATTTAATCGTAAGAAAAAAATGGGTCACTTTTAGTGAATACATGATTTTAGGATTTTTTTCATTTTCTTATTTATCAAATATATTTATGAAAGTTAATAGTCATAGGGAAATTATAAAAAAACTGTCATTCTAAGCCAAATATTTTCTGGTTTGTATACGCCTCAACTGATGAATTTCATCAGACTTTTTGTAGTAGGTCGTGACGGTAATGTCATTGATGTATTAATAGATAGTAGTGGTGCTTTGGTTGGAATTATTATCTCTAGTATTATCTATTTTCTTATAGTGAAAAAAATAGTAAAAAAATATAGTACTTTTTTTAGTTGTATTTTTTTAAAAAAAGTTATAAAATATCTATTTAGAGAAATAAAAGTTAAAAATATTATGAGGAGGAGTTTTTGATGCTTAAAAGCACTTATTGTTGAAGATGATAAATTATTAGCTGCATCATTGAAGGCTGCAATCGCAGGGAAATTTGATGCCGATGTTTGTTATAATGGATTAGATGGACAAAAAAATTTGTCGATGAAAATGTATATGATTTTTGTCATAGCGGATAGTATCTTTACCCGGTATGGGTGGAATAGATTTATTAGATTATATTCGTGAAGAAAAAAAGAACTTAAAAATTCCAGTAATTGTAATAACTATAGCTGAGTCAACGGAAGAAAAAGCTAGAGTTATGAAGCATAGAGTGACGGAATATCTACCACGTGTAGCGGATGCTTCTCTTTTACTAACAACTATATCTAACTTACTTCAACGTGAAAGTAATTTGAAAGGTGAGAATGAGATTACATATAAAGATTTAGTATTAGATCTTAAAAAAATGAATTGGTATCATCTAATGGTGGAACGTTAGATACTATTAAAGGAAAATATCTTGAATTATTATCATTCTTTGTAATAAATAATAATATTGTATTAGAGAAAGAAGAAATTTTTGATCGTGTATGGGGTGTTGATTCAGAAACGACTATTAATGCGATTGAGGTTTATATTTCAGGGTTAAGAAAAGAACTACGAAAAAAATTGGTTATGATAAAAAAATCTAAGAACTGTTCGTGGTGTTGGATATACATTTGAGTAGGTAGTATTATGGAATTTAATTATCCTATAGATTACACTTTATACAATACAGAAGAAATAACTGTAATTATTAAATTTTTTTAGATTTAATAGAAGAATGTTATTTAGCTGGTGTTGAACTTGCAGAGTTTAAGTCAATGTATAAAGAATTTAAAAAAATGTAGTTCGAGCAAAAATCTGAAGAAAAATTCACTGTATCATGAGTTTAAAGAAATTACAGGCTATGATGGCTACTCTAGCTGTAAAAGAAATGAAAAATGAAAAACCAAAAAAATTAAGCTGTAAAAGCTTGATTTTTTTGGTTTTTTTCATTTTATATTAATAAAAGCCATAATGAAACTTCGTATTTTTTTTCTTGTTATTCTGGTGAAATTATATTTTTTTCGAAAAATAATATCTTTAAAAATGGGACTTTCACTATTATTTTTTTCTTGCGACACGTTTTTGCTTCTTTTGATAAATTCTTCGTATGGGAAGGTTGTATCTGCTAATGGTAGAATTCCTTCCAGGTTATTTGATTCTGAAATATTATGAGAAAACATCGGGTCAAAAATATATTATGTCATAGTTATCGTTTGGACATTTTTTTAAATAATCTAGACAATCGATATTATTAGTTTTAATTTTACGCATTGCATTATTTATCTCATCGTTTGAAGAAATATAATTTTTCTAGACCATTAGTTGTAATTAAATATATTATATTATTTTTTTTCAAGAGATGTAACATTATGTTTGTAATAACTTAATAAAAATGCTATCTCCAGCCAATCCCATAGTACAATCAAGAATATTTTGTTTTTCTTCTTTAATTATTTCTACTAAAGGTTCGTTATCCGAGTTTTTTTATTTTTTTAATGCTGTTGTATCTAAATGAAAGAATAGCTCTGAATTTTTCTTCGAAATAACTTAATTTATTTTTTTATACTACTAGCACCCCTTGAGATGTTGATAGTAGTTGTTTGATAGTTTTTTTATTTCTTAAAAATATATCTTAAGTTTAATTTGTTTGCGAGTTTTTTTGAGCTTTTATTGTTTTGAGCTGATGTTGTTTTTACGCTAGTTGTTACTATTATATTCTTCATTTATTATAAAAGTTTTTCTCCTCTGTAATAATTATATCAACTTGTTTATCGTGTTCTTCTTTAGGGACGTTTTCTTGTAATAATTTGTGATAACATAAACCAACGCTGATTCTATATTCATTTTCAGTGAAATACCTATCGTAATATCCTTTACCGTAACCTAGTCGATATCCATTTTTATCAAATACGATAGAAGGAGTAACTACTAGGTCTATTTTTCCTTCATAGTAGTCGGATGAAGTTGGTTCTAAGTACTCCAAAATGTCCCGGAGCAAGCTCATCCCAATGATTTTTAAGCGAATTAAATTCATCTTTTTTCCATTTTTCTATTTTTCGGGAACAAAAGATTTGTTTTTTTATTTATCCATTTTTTTATGAAATTTTTCAGTTTGAATTTCACTGTCAAAACCAACAAAAAAATAAATATCTTTTTCGGATGTTTTGAAAAAAACTACATTTTTTTCTAATGTCGAGAAGATTGAATTAGTAGAAGATTCTCTGTAGTCTTTCGATAAATTATTTCGATTAAGTATATATTTTTTTCTAAGTACTTTTTTTCATAGTATATCACCTCAAGTTATATTATAGCATAAATTGAAATACAATTTTTAATTTTGATATAGTATAGAATTTGAATAATAAAATTAGAATTATGTAAATGAGAAAAAAAGTACATTATATCTGTAATAATAATTTTTTTATTGTAAAGGTCCATAAAATGTTATTATAAAAAAACAAATATAGATTTTTATTAGTAGATTCAGTTATAGTAAAGTGATAAATGTTATCTATAAATTTTTTTAGAATTTTTTTATAATAAAGTATGTACAAGTATAATCAAAAATTTTAAGAAAAATATAAATAGATGTAAAAATATATGAATGCTGATGTATATGGGTTTCAGATTTTTCATAATGTTATGGGATTTTTTTATAAATAGAAAAAAATCTTAAATTTTTGATTTACAATGATAACAAGATAAAAAGTAGTAAAATAAAAAAATAATTATTCATTATTTAATGGAAATAATAGTATAAATATGATATAATATAAAAAGAAAAATTTATGAGAAAGGAATCTTCTACAAATAATGACAAATTCAGAAAAAAATAAAAGATATATTAAGTAATGATGAATTAGCAAAAAATAGTAAAAAAACAGATGATTATTCAAATCTGCTTGAAAAAATAAGAAAGCAAGTGGATATAGAAAATTCTTCCACTTACACTAGAAAGACTCATAATGAACAAGAAAATCTTGAAGAAACAGTAATTATGCCAGCTGTTGCAGAAGAAGTAGCTGATGAGTATGCCGAAACAGTTGTACTAGATAGAAGTGAATTGGTACAAGCAATTGAGAAAGAAGAAGCATTAGTAGGGAAAAAAGTAGGAAAAGTTGAAGAAAAACCTGTAGTATTAGAGGTGCTAGGGGTAAAAAAACGTATAGGTTTAAAAACAATTGTTGAAGATATTACCTTCGATATGCGTGAAGGCGAGATAATTGGATTACTAGGACCAAATGGAAGTGGTAAAACTACAATCATGAGAATGATGGTAGGATTAACTAAGAAAACAAAAGGTGATGTTTATTGTTTCGAAAAACCTCTTGGCTTAGGAAGAACTTCTATGCTTAAAGAAGTTGGAGCTATGATTGAAACACCTGAGTTTTATAACTATATGTCAGGTTGGGCTAACTTGAAACAAATTGCACGTGTATGTGGTAAAAAAGTAACAAGAGCACGTATGAAAGAACTAGTTGAATTTGTTGGACTGAAAAAAGTAATTAGAAAAAAAGTTAAAACTTATTCACTAGGTATGCGTCAACGTCTTGGACTAGCACAAGCATTATTAAAGTGATCCTAAAGTTCTTATTCTTGACGAACCTGTTAATGGATTAGATCCACAAGGAGTACAAGATTTCCGTAATAAACTTAAAGAAATCGCAGCAACAGGAGTTTCAATTTTAATTTCATCACATCTTCTTGATGAAATTGAAAAACTTTGCGATAGAGTTATCGTGATTGAAAAAGGTAAAATTATCGCTGATGATAAATTAGAAAAATCTAGTAGCAGATGAAGTCGTTAAAACATTAATTTCAACACATGATGTTGAAAAAAACAGAATTATTAGTAAGAGAACTAGGGGTTAGATATCAACTGACTAAAGATGGATTTGTATTTGAAAAATCTAAATCGTGAAGAAAAAGGCTCGTATCATTACTTACTTAGTAGCTAATAATGTTGAATTAGATACAATTCGTGAATTAACAACATCATTAGAGGATCGATTCCTACAAATTACAGGAGGGAGAAAAATAATGAAATTATTAATAAATGAATTTATAAAAAGATTATAAAAAAAGAAAACTACATGGTTATATTTCTTACTATCATTTGGGAATTATTTTTGTTAAATAGCTATTTTGCAAAAAGACAATTTGAAGATGGTGTAGATGCGGTAAAAATATTAAGTGGAATAACAGTGGTTGCTGCGGCAACAGCAACGATATTCTCGCTAATTATGTTAGCAAACAATTTATCTCAAGAATACTCAAAAGGAACTATTAAGTTCTTATATACAAAACCAAAATCACGTTCTGCGATACTTACTGCAAAAATAGTATTAGCATTCATTAACTATATTATTTTCTTAGTAGTAGGAACAGTATTTGATTTCGTGACTAAAAACTATGTATTCTTCAAAAATAAAATAGGGCTAAATCATTTGAATGATACTATAACTGAAGGATATTTTGGAAGAACAGTTGCTAAACAAATAATAATAACAAACTTAGCTGAATTAGCAGTGTATATCTTCTTTGTAGCGATGGTAGTATTAGTTTGTGTAGTATTCAAAACACAAATTCTATCATTAGTATTAGTTATGTTATCACTTTTAGGAACTGGATTAATTCAATCTTTAACAATACTTGCAGTTTCAAAATTCTCATGGGCAAAATATCACATGTTTGACGTACCATTATTTAGTTCATACTATTCAAGTGAAGCAGGTCGTCAGACTGTAAAAGAAATGTTTAAGTTTGATAATGCAAATGCATTAATTATTATGTTAGTAGCATACAGTTTTGTATTCTTTACAATTTCTTATATTGTAAATGCAAGACGTGATATTACAATAGATTAGAGTATAAATTGTTAGGAGGTAGGTAAAATGAGAAGTTCATTAAAGAAAATTGAGCGAATTAAGGATATTCTGGATTTAAATGGAGATGTGTTAACATATAAATACTCAGATGAAGAAATACGTTTTGACTTAGGTGAAGAGCAATTAAGCAGTATTTTCAGTAGATTTGTTAAGAGAAATCTTCCTAAGATTAAAGAGGGGTTACATGCAGGAAAGCTTGTAAAATGCCAAAGTGGTTTAGGAATTTCATGTTTATTTATTCCGAGTGATAATGAAGATGATTTCTATCTAATTACACCTTTCTTAGAATATTTAATACCAACTAAATTATTTCAAGAATCATTAACAAAATATGGAGCGAGTATTAGTGAATTAATTTGTGATGTATATTTTTCATTACCAATTACACCAAGAAAAAAATTCAACTATTTAGTAGAATTACTAGTAGAAGACGAAAATGTAGATTTCTTAGATGCGATTGTTTTAATTGAAGATTCTAGTGTGAAAAATGTAAGAAGAACATCATCTAGAAAAAATACATACTTAAATAGTATTCTAGAGAGTGAAGTTAAATTTAAACATGAGATTTTACAAGCTGTAGTTGAAGGTAATATTTCTCGTGTTAATATGCTTTTCGATTTACGTCGTAGAAATCATGGTGTAGAAGAAAGCCATATTGAGCAGGGAGTTAATGTTCGTCGTAGAAAATCATATAACATGAATGATTTATTACGCTATGCTCTTGAACAACACAATGACGATTTCTTAGGAATCGAAGAATTATGGGTTAAAATTAAAAATAAACTTGATAACTATGACTTATCAGAAGATGTTATTAGAAGTTACTGTCTGTTAGTTGATAGAAATAAATACAAAGATAAACAAGCTGTAGTTCGAAATTGTATCGCTTATATCAACGATCGTATTTCAGAAAAAATTAGTTTAGATAACGTTAGTGATTACTTAGGTGTTAATAAGAGTTATCTGTCTTCTATTTTCAATAAAGATATGGGAATTAGTATTGTAGATTATATCCACGATAAACGTATATCTAATGCGTGCTATTTATTAGCAAATACTGATTTTTCAATTTCAGAAGTTGCAGATTATATTGGGTACTTTGATACAAGTTACTTCATTAGAATATTTAAAACATTAGTGAAAATGACACCTCTTAAATACAGAGAGTCATTATCTAAAAGATAATATATAAAAGATTGTTGGCTAAATTAGTCAATAATCTTTTTTTATATATTATGGAAATAATATATATCGTTAATTTTTGTATTTTTGCTACTTGCATTTATGCAATTGTGGTATAATATAATCGTTCTTAAAATAAGTAAATCATAGGAGATAAAAGATGATTTTTGCATTAGATGTAGGAAATACGAATATAGTACTTGGTGTTTTTGGGAGTGATTATAAAATGCTTCATTCGTGGCGTATAGCGACTGATAATACAAAAACAGAAGATGAATTGTATGTTATTATTCGAAATTTCTTTGTTGATAAAGGAATTAAGTTTGAAGATTTCGATGGAGTGGTTATATCGAGTGTAGTTCCAAAAATGATGTTTGCACTAGAATTGTTAAGTAAGAAATACTTTGAAAAAGAACCGATTATTGTTTCGGCTGATATTAATACAGGTATAAAGGTACCAGAGCCATATAGTAGTAAATTAGGTGCCGATCGAGTAGTTGATATTGTTGGAGCAAAAGTTAGTGAATATTTACCAGCAATAGTAGTTGATTTTGGCACAGCTACAACATTTGATTGTGTGGACGAAGATATGAACTATCGTGGAGGTATTATTTGTCCAGGTATGAATATTAGTGCGGAAGCATTATATTCAAGGGCTGCAAAACTACCTAGGGTGGAATTTGAAGCGGTGAGTACATCTTTAGGGATGGATACTACTAGTCAAATGCAAGCAGGGTTATTTTATGGATTTTTAGGTCAATTTGAAAATATTATTAAACATTTACAACAAGATTTAGGAAAAGAATATAAGGTAGTTTTAACTGGAGGTTTATCAAAGTTTATCGCAAAGTATAGTGATGTGGTGGATATAGTTGATGAAGAATTAACTTTAAAAGGCATAATTGAATTGTACAAAATGAATAATACCAAATAACATTAAAGAAACAATAAAAAGGATATAATAACAATGAAAATTACAGTTTTTTGTGGAGCAAATAATGGGAAGAGTGAATTGTATAAAGAAAATGCGATAGAACTTGGTAAATGGATAGCTAATAAAAATCATACACTAGTTTATGGTGGTGGAAAAATAGGATTAATGGGAGTTATTGCTGATACTGTCTTAGAAAATAATGGGGAAGTAATTGGGATAATGCCTCAATTTTTAGTAGATAGAGAAATTAGTCATGACAGTATAAGTGAAATGATTGTTGTTGATGATATGTCTGAAAGAAAGACACGGTTAGTTGATCTCGGGGATGTTTTTATTGCTTTACCTGGGGGACCGGGAACGCTAGAGGAAATATCGCAGGTAATTTCATGGGTTCGAGTAGGTAAAAAAGATGCGCCATGTATTTTAATGAATGTCAATGGTTATTATGACTTTTTAGAGCAATATTTTGATAAGATGGTAGCAGAAGGTTTCTTAACTATTGAAGATAGAAAAAACACTTTATTTACAGATAATATAGAGGAAATGGAACGATTCATATTTAATTATAAAAACTTATAAAAGTAAATAAATAGACAATAATGGAAATAAAATGTATAATAATACATCGTAATAAGAAGTTCTAGAATTGAAAGGAATTTATTTTAATGAAAGATTATTTGATTAGAGGATTAGCCTTTAACGATGAAATTAGATTTTTTGTAACAAAAACTACAGATTTAGTAGAAGAAATTAGACAAAGACATGATGCTTATCCAACAGCAATAGCAGCAGTAGGTCGTACAGCTACAGCTACAACAATGATGGGAGCGATGCTTAAGAGTGGAGACAGAATTGACGTTGCTGTTCGTGGAGATGGTCCAGTAGGAACAATCTATGCATCATCAAATGAGTTAGGGGAAACTACAGCATATGCTAAAAATATGCAAGTTCATATTCCAAGTAATGCTCAAGGTAAGCTTGATGTAAAAGGAGTAGTTGGTGGAGGAAACATCACGGTAGTACGTGACTTAGGATTAAATGAAAAGTATACTACTACTTCACCGATAGTATCTGGAGAAATCGCAGAAGATTTCACTTACTATTTCGCTGCTAGTGAGCAAGTTCCTTCTGCAGTATCTTTAGGGGTATTGGTAGAAACTGATAATTCTGTAATTGCAGCTGGAGGATTTATTTTACAAGTACTTCCAAATGCTACCAATGAGACAATAATAAAAATAGAAAAAGCAATTAGTAATATTAAAAGCAATTTCTACACTTATCCATGAAGGAAAAAAACACCTGAAGAAATTGCGAAATATTATCTTTGGGGGAGAAGAAAACTATCGAATTTTTACAGAAGAATGATGTAGTATTTAAATGTACATGTTCTAAAAGAGCGCTATGCTGATGCTCTAGTAACATTAGGGAAAAGAAGAATTAGAAGATATTGCTAAACAAGAAACTACAGAGTTAGTCTGTGCGTTTTGTAAAGAAAAAAATATCATTTTTTTCTCAAAAAAAGAAATTACTGACTTATTAGACAATTTAAAAATAATATTATGAATAAAGAGCCTTAATGATTAACATTTCATTAGGCTCTTGAATTTTTCAATGAAAAGTTTGGTATCATAAATAAAATTACTCAAAGTTTATATAGGAGGAGTTATGGAATTACTAAGAGAAATGGTTATTACCGATGGTAAAGTTTATGACAATAATGTCCTTAAAGTTGATTCATTTTTAAACCATCAAATCGATGCTGGCTTAATGATGAAAATGGCAGAGTCTTTTCATGAATATTTTAAAAATGAAGAAATAACGAAGATTCTGACAATCGAGGCGAGTGGTATTGCGCCAGCGATTATGGTAGCAAACTTATTTAAAGTGCCGATGGTTTTCGCTAAAAAGAGTAAACCATCAACATTAAAAAATAATGATGTATACACTGCAGAGGTTCATAGCTACACGAAAAATATAACTAATACTATAGTAGTTTCAGAAAAATTCATTAATAAAGATGATAAAGTACTTATTGTTGATGATTTTCTTGCTAATGGACAGGCTACTTTAGGTCTTATGGAAATAGTTGAAAAAGCTGGTGCCGAAACGGTAGGTGTAGGTATCCTTGTTGAAAAAAGTTTCCAAGATGGTAGAAAACTATTAGATGAAAAGAATGTCAATGTTTGTTCTTTATGTAGAATTGCTTCTCTAGAGAATAATGAAGTTAAATTTAATAAAGCTGATGATGAGAAATAAGAAAGGATTTAAATAAAATGTGGGAAAATAAATTTCAAAAAGAAGGTTTAACATTTGATGATGTGCTATTAGTACCAGCTAAAAGTGACATTTTGCCTAAAAAAGTTGATTTAAAAGTTAATTTAACGGAGAAAATTAAACTATCAGTACCGATTATTTCTGCTGCGATGGATACAGTAACAGAACACAAAATGGCAATAGCAATGGCTCGCGAAGGTGGAATAGGTGTTATTCACAAAAACATGACTATTGAAGAACAAGCTGAACAAGTAAGAAAAGTTAAACGTTCAGAAAGTGGAGTTATAACAGATCCTTTCTTCCTTACACCAGATAGTCTAGTATATGAAGCAGAAAACTTAATGCAACAATACAAAATTTCAGGTGTACCGATTGTAAACAATGAAGATGATATGAAAGTTGTTGGAATCATCACAAACCGTGATATGAGATTCTTAACTGACTTTGATATTAAAATTAGCGATGTAATGACTAAAGAGCACCTTATTACTGCTCCAGAAAAAACTACACTGGAAGAAGCTAGTGTAATTTTACGTAGTCACAAAATTGAAAAACTAATTTTAACTGATGAATCTGGTAAATTAACAGGATTGATCACTATTAAAGATATTGAGAAATTAGCTAAATATCCTAACTCAGCAAAAGATGTTAAAGGGCGTCTTTTAGTAGCCGCTTCTGTAGGTATTACTAATGACACAGTTGATCGTGTTGATGCTTTAGTAGAAGCTGGAGTTGATGCTATCGTAGTTGATACTGCTCACGGACACTCTAAAGGGGTATTAGATGCAGTTAAGACATTAAGAACTAACTATCCTGATTTAGATATTATCGCAGGAAATGTAGCAACAGGAGAAGCGGCCCGTGATTTATTCGAAGCTGGAGCAGATGTTGTTAAAGTTGGTATTGGACCTGGTTCAATCTGTACTACACGTGTAGTTGCAGGGGTAGGAGTTCCACAAATCACAGCTATTTACGATTGTGCAACAGTAGCTCGTGAGTTAGGAAAAACAATCATCGCTGATGGTGGAATTAAATATACTGGAGACGTGGTAAAAGCTATTGCTGCTGGTGGACACGCAGTAATGCTAGGATCTATGCTTGCTGGTTGTGAAGAATCACCAGGTGAATTAGAAATCTTCCAAGGTAGAACATTCAAAGCGTACCGTGGAATGGGATCAATTTCTGCAATGGAAAAAGGATCTAAAGACCGTTACTTCCAAGAAGATGGCAAGAAATTAGTTCCAGAAGGAATCGAAGGACGCACACCTTATAAAGGTGCTGTTTCTGAAACAATTTACCAAATCATTGGTGGATTACGTGCAGGTATGGGTTACACTGGTTCGCGTGACTTACGTGCGCTTCGTGAAAATTCACAATTTGTTCGTATGACTGGTGCTGGATTAATCGAATCTCATCCACACGACGTTCAAATTACAAAAGAAAGTCCAAACTATTCTAAATAATATAGATAATAAGAAGCTAGGAGCTTGAAGTTCAAGTTCCTAGCTTTATTTTGAATAAAAAAGAAAGAAGGAGTTGGGTTTAAACCTATACTCCAGCTTTCTTATATAGCCTATAGTTTTAAATTTGTTTAGTTAAGTCAATCATTTCAAGAAGACCTTGGGCACATTCACTACCTTTATTTCCGACTTTTGAACCAGCTCTTTCGATAGCTTGATCGATATCTTCAGTAGTAATAACACCGAACATTACAGGTATTTCGCTGTTAAGGTTAATTTGTCCTACACCTTTAGCTACTTCATTACAAACTAGGTCATAGTGACTAGTACTTCCACGAATAATACTTCCTAATGTAACAATACCATCGTATTTATTTGTAGCCACTAATTTTTTAGTAATAAATGGAATTTCAAATGCCCCTGGAACCCAGTATATATCGATGTTTTCTTCTTTTACTTCATTTCTAATTAATGTATCTTTAGCTCCACCTAATAATTTAGATGTGATGAACTCGTTAAAACGTGCTACTACAATTGCTACTTTAATATCTTTACCTATAAATTTTCCTTTAAATGTTGTCATAATAATATTCTCCTTATATATCTAAAAAGTGGTTAAATTTTATTTTTTTTGTTTGTAAATAGTGTTTGTTTTCTTTATGTGGTTTTATCTTAATTGGTTCACGGTCAACTATGTTTATTCCTAAAGAGCTTAGTTGTTCTACTTTGTCAGGATTGTTAGTAAGTAGTTTTACCGATTTTATTCCTAAGAAATCTAATATATCTACTGCAATACTATAGTCCCTCTCATCGGGAGCAAAACCTAATTGTACATTAGCATCGTAAGTATCTACACCTTGTTCTTGTAATTGGTAAGCAAGAAGTTTATTTCTCAGTCCGATTCCTCGTCCTTCTTGTCTTAAATAGAGAACTGCACCGCGACCTAGTTCTGAGATTTTTTGAAGAGCTGCGTGTAGTTGTTCACCACAATCACATCTATGAGAAGCGAATATGTCCCCTGTTAAACATTCTGAGTGAACTCGTATTAGTAAAGGTTCTTCAGAAGTTAAATCTCCTTTGCTAATAATTAAATGTTCTTTATTAAATTCATCTTCGAACAGCTGTAAATCAAAGTCTCCAAATTCTGTTGGAAGCTTTATTTTAACGCTGTCTTCAAATGATAAAAAACGTGTTAGTTCATCTAAGTCAACAACTGTTAAATCCCATTTTTTAGCGAATTCATACAGGTCATCTCTTCTGGCCATAGTTCCATCTTCGTTCATGATTTCGCAGATATATGTAGCTTCGGTACTGTTAGCTAATCTTGCTAAATCTAAACTTGCTTCGGTGTGACCACGACGAACTTTAATTCCACCATCACGTCCTATAAGAGGGAACATGTGTCCAGGTCTATTGAAATCTTCAGGTCTAGAATTAGGATTTGCTAATTCTTTTATAGTAGTTGCTCTTTCAAAAGCAGAGATTCCTGTTGTTGATGTTTTATAGTCAATACTTACTGTAAATGCAGTCTTATGCGGATCAGTATTTTTATCTAGCATTGAGTGTAGATTCAAGCGTTGAGATATTTTAGTTGAGACAGGTGCGCAAATTAAACCACGGGCGTGTTTTGTCATAAAGTTTATATTTTCACCTGTAACTAGTTCAGCTAATCCAACTAAATCTCCTTCCGCTTCTCTGTCATCATCATCGATAAGAACAATTAATTTTCCAGCTTTTAGGTCTTCGATTGCTTGTCTTACATTATTAATCATTTAACTTTCCTCCAAATAATTTTAATTGAGCTTTTATGTATTTTGCTAGAATATCGGTCTCAATATTTACATTGTCACCAATTTTCAATTTTTCTAGATTTGTATGTTTTGCAGTATGTGGAATTAACGAAACGGTAAATTTATTATTGTCACAAGTTACTACGGTTAAACTTATTCCGTTTATAGTAATTGAGCCTTGATTAATGATTTCTCCTTGGAATTTACTTGGATAAGCAAAAGTTAGAAGAATAGCATTTTCATCTTTTTGTCTTGCTGCTAATTGTGCTAAGCCATCACTGTGACCTGAAACGATATGTCCTTCGAATCTATCTGAGTGTCCCATTGCGGGCTCAAGATTTACAGAGTCATTTACTTTAAGTCTTTAAATGTTGTTCTCTTATAAGTTTCAGGCATAATATCAACGGTGAATTGCGATGAACTTTTTTGGATACATGTTAAGCATACTCCATTTACTGCCATACTATCACCAATTTTATATGTTTCCAATAAGTTCTTAGTTGCTTGTATTGTTAATTTTATACTGTGACTTGATTTTATAATTTTTACTATTTTCCCTTGTTCTTTTATTAATCCTGTAAACATTGACTTTCTTTCCTTCCTGAGATTCTTATATCTTCACCGAGTTTTATAACATTAATATCGTGTAAAGCGATTTTTTCATTTGTAGGTCTATTACTACAAAATGAAGAAGTATTATTTCCTCCTATGAGTGTAGGAGCAATATACGAAATTACTTCATCCCAATAACCACTAGCAAGGAATTGATCGTGGATACAAGGACCACCTTCTACGTAAACTGACTGAATACCAAGTTTTGCAATTTCAGTAAGAATTTCTTTTATTGTAAATTCGTTAGGTGTAACGATAGTTACATGTGAAGGTAAGTCTTCATTTTTGTGTTTTGAAAAAACTATAACTTCAGAAGAATTGTCTTTAAAGAGATTTAACTCTTTATGTTGGAAAATTGAACCTTCTTTATCTAATATGATTCTTTTCGGTGGATATAATGATGTGTTGGCTCCAGTTAATTTTGGATTATCTATTAACACAGTTTTTGTCCCAACAAGAATAGCTTGATAATTGTCACGTTCGCCTCTAACAAAATCATATACTTCTTTCCCTGTTATTTGAGTTCTTTCGTTAGTAATGGCTAATTTTCCATCAAGACTGGTAGCTTGTTTTAAGACTACATAAGGTCTATTTTGTGTATGGAATAAATTATAAGCGTAATTTAGATTATAAGCTTCTTTTTCCAAGATACCAGTTATTACTTCAATTCCATTATTACGTAAGAATTTAATTCCTTTACCACTAACTATTGGATTAGGATCTAATTGAGCCACAACAACTTTAGAGATACCCATTTTCAATATGGTTTCTGTACAAGGGGGTTGTTTTCCTTTGTGGTTACATGGTTCTAATGTGACGTATAGAGTTGAATTAAATATTTTTTCAGGAGTTTTACAAGTAGAAATAGCATTTTTCTCAGCATGTTCACACCCGTATCTAAGGTGTGCACCTCTTGCGACAATTTTATTATCTTTTACTATAATTGCACCGACTAGAGGATTGGTATGTGTATATTTTGCACCACGTTTAGCCTCTAATAGAGCAAGATTCATAAAATATTCATGCATAGCATCAACTCCTTTATAAAAATAAAAACCCGATTAAACTTGAAAATTCAAATTAATCGGGATTGATGGTTTGTTTTTTATTCGATAAAAAGCCCTGAATGTATAATTATAATATATTCTAGGTTGTATATTATCAGTAGTACTAGATATATTCATCTTAATGCTATTAATTTCTTCTCCCATCCAGACTTTACTGTCGGTTCTGGAATCTCACCAGATCAGCTTGCGCTCACGGACTTCTAGAAAACTAGTCACCGCCGGTTGGGAATTACACCCGACCCCGAAGAAATATTTAATTCATGACTTAATAATAGCACTATTGAAAACGCATGTCAATAATTAAAGTTTATTTATAAAAAAATATTTAAAACGCTATAAAAAAAATAAGAGTGATTCAACAGATAAGGTAGTAGCTCGACAAGATCGCTTTCTCTAAGATCATGATTTTTGAGGCCTCCATTATTTTGAATCACTCATGTTATTTTTAAATTAGATTATAAAAATTGTGCTAAGCAAACGATAAGAATAATAACTGGTAGTATATATCTTAATAGGAATAACCATGTTTTGAATAATACTAAGCTTTTTTTATTATTTTCATCAATGTGTAATTGTTCTAAAGCTACTTTTTTATCAAGTACATATCCTGTGAATACTGATAATGCTAAGCAACCAAGAGGCATAAGTATATTAGATACTAAGAAATCCATTAAATCGAAAACTGTTTTTCCGAATATTAATGTATTAGATAATGAACCGTAAGATAGTGCAGAAGGAATTCCAACGATGAAAGTTAAGATTCCGATGATTATACTGAATTTAGTACGGTTAGTATTTTTTTGGTTAGTAATATTTCCTACATTGATTTCTAACATAACTACAGATGAAGTAATAGTAGCGAATAAGAATAATATTAAGAATAAAATGTAGAAAATTTTACCGAATGCCATATTGTTAAATAATTGTGGTAATACGATGAATAATAAACTTGGCCCACCTTCAGATTCCATTCCGAATGAACTCATGGCTGGGAAGATTGCAAGTCCTGCCATTATAGAAACGGCAATGTTCATTAATACAACCGAAATACCTGATTGAACCAGGTTAGTTCTTCTATCAAGGTATGATGCATAAGTTAACATAGCTGTAACCCCGATAGAAAGTGCGAAGAACGATTGACCAAGTGCGAATAAAATACCAGAACTTGTGATTTTAGAAAAATCAGGTTTTAGGAAGTAAGTAACTCCAGATATTGCATTTGGTAATGTTAATGATCTTGCGATAATTACTAAGAATATAATGAATAATAGTGGCATCATGATTTTTGATGCTTTTTCGATACCTTTTTGAACACCACGAGATACTATAAAAATATTCAATAAAATGAATAAAGCCTGAGCTCCTAATGCAATCCAAGTATTTGAGATAACACTCGTGAATAGGGCAGCGTGATCGCCAGTAGCATGAAGCCCAAGAGCATCGGCAACTGAAATACCTAAGTATACTAAAATCCATCCACCGATAACACTATAGAATGATAGTAAGATGAATAGGGCGAATCCACCGATATAACCAATAATATTATAATTTTTGTTTTTTCCTAGTTTACCAAAAGTTCTAATAGCTGAAACTCCAGCACCACGACCAAGTACGAATTCAGCAAGAAGTAGTGGTAGACCAATTAGAAGTGTGAAGATAAGGAAGACTAGTAAGAATCCACCTCCACCATTTGCTGCTGTCATATACGGAAACTTCCATACTGCACCTAAACCTATTGCAGATCCAGCCGAAGCAAGTATAAAACCTATTTTAGAACTCCATTTTGAATTTTCTGACATAAAATTTTTCCTCCTGTTAATTGAAAATAAATAAAAGCTATTTAGAAAATACTAAATAGCTTTTAAAAAAATATATAATACTCTATACTCAAGGCCATTTAGTATTTTTACCAATGGCCTGAAAACATGTTTAACTAGCCATTGTAGACATCGTTGCACTTATATCTACAATGCTATGAGATATAAGTGCTGCTAAAATGGCACGAAAAAGTATTCTCTTTTACTAGTTAAAATATTAGTTTTCATTATTGAGTAGCTCCTTTATTAATTGTAATTAAAATCTTAACATTTATCTGAAAATTTGTCAATAATTATTTGAAAATTATTTGAAAAACTTTTGATTAGTTGATTTATTTAGCAACAGTAAAAGGGAAGTAGGGGAAATGTAATAAATTAAAAGGAAAATCACCATGCTCAAGTAAAATTACTTAAATATGGTGATTTAATTTTAGTTTTCAACTATATTTTTATAGATTATTCGTTGTCTAATTGCATGTAAACAACTTGAGTAGTTAAGTATTCTTCTAAACCATGTTTACCGTCAGCTCCACCGATACCAGATTTACGGCGTCCAGCGTGGAATCCTTGCATAGCTTCGAAGTTTTCACGGTTGATGTATGTTTCACCGAATTTTAGACCATTTACAGCTTTGAATGCAGTATTTAGGTTAGTAGTGTAAACTGATGAAGTTAATCCATATTCTGAATCATTTGCATATTCTAATACTTCTTCTAAAGTTTTGAATGTTGCTACTGGGATTACAGGTCCGAATGTTTCTTCCTTCATAATTTTCATTTCGTTAGTTACATCTGTTAGTACAGTTGGTGCGAAGAAGTATCCTACTTGATTTTCATCGTGAGTTCCACCGTATGATAGAGTAGCACCTTGTTTTACTGCATAAGCAACTTTTTCTGCAACAGCGTCTACAGCACGTTTTTCGATAAGTGGACCATAATCTAAACCACCTTCTTTGTTAGGGTCACCGAATTTAACTTTATCAAGTTCAGCGAATAATAACTTTTCGAATTCATCTTTAACATCTTCGTGAACATATACTCTTTCAGCACAGTTACATACTTGTCCAGAGTTAATTACACGAGATGCAACGATAGCTTTAGCAGCAAGAGAAAGGTCTGCATCTTTAAATACGATAGCTGGTGCTTTTCCTCCAAGTTCTAAAGAAACATTAGTGATATTTTCAGCAGCTGCTCTCATAACTTCTTGTCCAGCTGTTAAGCTACCTGTTAAACTTACTAAACCAACTTTAGGGTTAGAAGCTAATCTGTTTCCTACAACAGAACCACGTCCGTGGATAACGTTAAGAATACCTTTTGGAAGACCTACTTCTACGCAGATTTCAGCAAAAATATCAGCGTTTATTGGTGTTAATTGACTTGGTTTTAATACGATTGTATTACCAGTAAGTAGTGCAGGTGCAGCTTTTCTTGCAATTAAGAAAAATGGGAAGTTCCAAGGTAAAATTCCAGTAGTTACTCCGTGAGGGCGTTTGAATAAGAAGATATGTTCATCTTGTCTATCACTTTGAATAATTTCTCCTTCATATCTTCTAGCCCATTCAGCCATATAATCTAAGTAATCAGCTGTAAATAATACTTCAACTTTAGCTAAATCGAAAGTTTTACCACCTTCGTTAACAATAGTTTGTGTAATTTCAGGTTCGCGTTCACGAATACGTTCAGCAAGTTTTCTAAGATAAGCACCTCTTTGAACTGCAGGTAATTTTTCCCAATCACGTTGTGCAACTTCGGCAACATCGATTGCACGGTCTACATCAGCTTCTGAAGAAGAAGGGATTTTTGCAATAACTTCCTCAGTAGAAGGGTTTAATACGTTAATATAGTCGTAATTTGAATTATCTTCAAATTCCCCGTTAATAAAATTTTTCAAAACTTTAACTTCACTCATAGTTTAATTCTCCTTTATCCTTTTTCGATAAGTAAACGTTACCATTCCTTTGCTAACATTATATATTATGAAAAAATTAAAATCAAGTACTTTGTTTATATTTTTGATGTATATTTATATATTTAAACATAGATAAAGATGAATTTATTAAAAAAATAATGTATTTTTTTATTTTTTTAAAAAAGTAAGTGAAAAATTAATTGGAGATATAGAAATCAGAATAAAATAAAAAGTTCTGTAATATAGCACTTAAAAACGCATACATAATTAAGAAATCTTTCATGATATTTTAAAAAAAGTAAAATTTATAATTACTACAGATTAATATTAAATTATATTTTTTTAATGTATTAAGTAAGTAATATAAATAATAGTAAAAAAATTTTTTTCGAGCAAAAAAATATTTCCATTGTCAGTATATTTGGTGGTATAATCTTAGGTAAGAAACATTAGGAGGTTCATTAATGAAACAAAATATTGGAGTTATCGGTTTATCAGTAATGGGAAGTAATCTTGCATTAAATATTGCAGATAATGGTTTTAAAGTTGCAGTATTTAATAGAACAACATCTGTTGTAGATAAAATGCTAGAAGAGCACCCACACAAAAATGTAACAGGGAGATATTCATTACAAGAATTAATCGATGGATTAGAAAAACCAAGAAAAATTGTCTTAATGGTTAAAGCAGGGTTTGCTGTAGATAGCCTAATTGAACAATTAACACCACTTCTTGATAAAGGAGATATCATTATTGATGGAGGAAACTCATTCTTTAAAGATACTCAAAGAAGATATGATTTATTATTAGAAAAAGGAATTAACTACTTTGGAGTTGGTGTATCTGGAGGAGAAGAAGGTGCTAGATTTGGTCCTGCTTTAATGCCTGGTGGTGATGAAAAAGCTTACGAAGAAATTCGTCCTATTTTAGAAGCTATTGCGGCTAAAGTTAATGATGTTCCTTGTTGTAGTTATACTTCAACTGGTGGAGCAGGTCATTATGTGAAAATGGTTCATAATGGTATCGAATATGGAGATATGCAACTAATTTCAGAAGCTTACAAAGTGCTTAAACACTTAGGAGGTTTCTCAAATGAAGAATTACAAAAAACATTTGAAGAATGGAATAAAGGTGAATTAGAATCTTATCTAATTGAAATTACAGCAAACATCTTCAAAGTAAAAGAAGAAGATGGAAGCTACTTAGTAGATAAAATTTTAGATAAATCTCAACAAAAAGGTACTGGGAAATGGACTAACGAACAAGCTATTGATTTAGGAATTGATGTATCAGTTATTACAGCTGCGTTAAATGGAAGATATATGTCAAATCTTAAAGAAGAACGTGTTCGCGCTGAAAAAGAATTTGCTCGTAAACCTTATGTAGTAGTTGAAGATAAAGAAAGACTAAAAAATATTGTAAAAGATGCTTTATTTATTTCAAAAATTGTATCTTATGCACAAGGATTCAAATTATTACAAGCTGCTGAAAAAGAATATAACTGGAAATTCGATTATTCACAAATTGCTAAAATTTTCCGTGGTGGATGTATTATTCAAGCGAAAATCTTACAAAACATTATCGAAGCATACCAAAACAATCCAAAATTAGAAAATCTAATCTTTGATCCATTCTTTAAAGAAGTTATAGAAACAAGACAAGATAGTTTACGTGAAGTTGCAGCATTAGCGATTACTAATAGATTACCACTAAGTGCTATGACTTCAGCAGTATCGTATTTAGATATTTATACTACCGCTAATAGTGGTGCTAACCTAATTCAAGCACAACGTGACTATTTCGGAGCGCATACTTTTGAAAGAACTGATAAAGAAGGAAGTTATCACTATGACTGGGTTGGGAACAATGGAAAATAAAACAGCAATAACACTTTTTGGAGGGACAGGAGATCTTACATATAGAAAACTGTTACCTGCATTATATAACTTAAATGTACTAGGGAAATTAGCTGATGATTTTAAGGTAGTTGTGATAGGTCGTAGAGCTTATACGCAATCAGAATACATTGATATTGCTCGTACATGGGTAAAAGAGTATGCACGTACTAAATTTGATGATGAGCAATTTGATGAATATGCTAAAAGAATTATCTATTTCAAAATGGATATGACAAACGAAGATGACTATGAGATGTTACAAGCATTTTATGTTGAACAAGATATACAAAATCATGTTTACTACTTTGCAGTAGCTCCGTCATTCTTTATAACTATAACAAATGGCTTGAAAAAACATTGTGCAGAAAATAATGCGAAAGTTATTATTGAAAAACCATTTGGAGAAGATTTAGAAAAAGCTGGAATTTTAAATGCTGAGCTTGCTAAATTCTTTAACCAAGATGAAATCTATCATATTGACCATTACTTAGGAAAAGAGATGATTCAAAATATTCTATCTTTACGTTTTGAAAATATCATCTTCAAAGGTATTTGGAATAAAGATTTTATTGAAAATGTTCAAATAACTGCTGCAGAAACTGTAGGAGTTGGAACTAGAGCTAGTTACTACGATAAGAGTGGTGCTTTAAAAGATATGGTTCAAAATCACCTATTACAGGTTCTATCATTAGTAGCTATGGAAGAACCAAAAGAAGAAGGAAGTTGTGGAATTCACGAGAGTCAATACAATCTTCTTTCTGCTCTTAAACCGATTGAAGATGTTCATGAAAGTTTAGTGATGGGGCAATATGAAGGCTATCTACAAGAACAAAATATTCCTGCAGATTCTAAAACAGAAACATATGCTGCACTTAAACTGTTCATAGATAATGAACGTTGGGAAGGTGTACCGTTCTTTATAAGAACTGGTAAAAAATTAGAAAAACGAGAAACTCAAGTAGTCGTTCAGTTCAAGTCTGTAGGAACTTCTCCAGGAAATGTATTAATAATAAAAATCCAACCTGAAGAAGGTGTATATTTCCAATTTAATGCTAAAAAACCAGGTACAGAACAAGAATTACAGCCAATTTCATTAGATTTCTGTCAAAGTTGCATATTAGAAAATATAATAAATACACCTGAGGCTTATGAAAGATTATTAGATGCTTGTTTTAGAGAAGATAGAGCATTGTTCTCACAATGGAATCAAATAGTAGAATCTTGGACATTTATTAATAAGTTAATAGCTAAATATGAAGAACAAGGTTCTCCATTATACACTTATGAAAAAGGTTCAAAAGGTCCAAAAGAGGCTGACAATCTAGTAGACTGGGTTAAATAATTATTAAGATGTATTGTATGATTTTAAGGCATGCGATACATCTTTTTTTATTAATATAAGTACTTTTAAAGAGTTCATTAGTTTGGAAAGTTTACGTTAAGTTTCAAGTATAGTATAATTATACATATAAAAAATTATAATTTGAAGAGGAGCCGAGATGAAACTATTAGATTCAATGTTAGAATACAATGAGTATTTCGTGAAGTTTGAGGAATATGAAAAATATAAAACAGAAGATAAATATCCGGCAAAAAAAGTCGTTATGTTTACGTGTATGGATACGAGGTTAGTTGAACTTGCTACAAAATCTTTGAATTTATCTTCAGGTGATGTCAAGGTAGTTAAAAATGCAGGAGCAATATTGACACACCCGTTCGGTTCAATCATGAGAAGTTTGATAATAGCGGTGTACATGTTAAAAGCAGATGAAATAATAGTTATGGGGCATCATGATTGTGGCATGCAAAATATTGATACTAATTTAATAATGGAGAAAATGCAGGCTAGAGGTGTTGGGAAAGAAACTCTCGATATTTTGCAATATTCTGGGCTTGATTTAAATGCTTGGCTACATGGATTTGATGATGTTGAAGAAAGTGTTGGACATGATGTTAATATGATTATGAATCATCCATTAATACCTAAGGATGTGCCTGTTCATGGTTTAGTAATAGATCCAAGTAATGGGAAGGTTGATTTAGTCGTTAATGGTTATGAAAATCTAAGAAAATAGAAAATAGAAAGGAGATAGGAATTTGAAGAAAATATTAATTTTAAATACAGGTGGAACAATTTCTATGAGTGAAGATCAGACAACAGGTAAAGTTTCACCTACAGATAAAAATCCTATATCAGCTGGAGGGAATATATTTTCTTATCTTGGAGATTTGGTAGTTGAGGATCTGTACCATCTTGCTTCTCCGCAGATAACAGAGCATGAGATGTTAGGAATAAAAAATAGGATACTTGAAGCGGTATACGAGGGATATGATGGTGTTGTGGTAACACATGGAACAGATACACTTGAAGAAACTGCCTATTATTTAGAACTGACATTGGATGTTAATATACCGATTGTAGTTACAGGAGCGATGCGTTCTAGTAATGAAATAGGGGCTGATGGACTAGCTAATTTGAGAAGTTCTTTGGTAGTTGCAATTAGTGATGAAAGTAGTGATAAAGGTGTATTGGTTGTTATGAATGATGAGGTTCATACCGCTACCTATGTTACAAAAACACATACTACTAACGTTGCGACATTTCAAACACCGACATTCGGTCCTATCGGACTTGTTTCAAAAAATAGTGTAATTTATTTTCAAAAATTAATTAAACAGGAACACTATGATGTAAATGGTTTTGGTAAGAAAGTATTTTTATTAAAAGCATATGCTGGTATGGGAGCGGAGCTTATTACAGCGGTAACTAACCTTGGAGCTGATGGATTAGTAATTGAAGCACTAGGTGCAGGCAACCTACCGCCGAGAACTGTCCCAGCAATTAGAGAATGTATAAAAAATAATATACCTGTTGTATTTGTTTCGCGAGCATTTAACGGTGTTACTCAAGATGTTTATGATTATGAAGGAGGTGGAAAAAGATTCCAACAAGAGGGAGTTATTTTTACAACGGGTCTAAGTGGTCAAAAGGCAAGGATAAAATTATTAGTTTTATTAGAAGCGGGAATTAGTAATGATAGGTTAAAGGAATATTTTTAAACTAACTATCATGAATTATTGAAACGTATAGAAGGTTGAATATTTTTTTTATAAATATGGTAGTATATTAAATGATTTAAATTAGGAAAGAGGTGTAGAGTTGAAATTTAAATATCATAAGTCGTATAGAGGATTTTATCTGTTAGAAGATAATAAGTTTAAGCGACCGTACCAGAAATTAGATCAAGAGAAAACTTTAGAGAACTTAGATGATGAATTTGAGTTTAATAAACATGAAATATTAGATATAGATGATAAGTTTGTAGTTTTTGTTGATAAAGTCCCTGGAAAGACAGGTGAAAACAAAAAAACGTCGCAAAAACCAAAAGTTCAGAAAAAAACAGAAACAATTGATTTTTGAAGTATTAGAATTGAAATATAAAATACCAAAACTTTTATTGGAAAAAGTTATATGAATTAATTTCTGAGAATTCAAAAGATGGACAACGTGATTTGTTGTCAGTATTGTCAGTGATTGAGAATGTTACACTTGCAGATGGTTTATTTTTCATCTAAGGTAAAGAAAAATATTTTTACTACAGTGATAAAGAATTAAATGATTTATTGTCTAGATATAATTTTTATAATATAAATATTGCTAATTTTAAAAAAAGATATCGAGGTAAATTATCCTAGTCAATATATTTCTAGTCTACCGATTGATTATAAGGAATATGAAATGATCTTTTGTCTTTTATTTCATTATTCTAATTGAATTACTAACAATATTGAAATAAGATGAATTTTTTTGATTAAATTTATAGAAAAAGACTTGACATTTGTATAAGTCTTCGATATAATTTTAATCAGAAAGTTTATTTTTTTACGACAAGCTGGTCGATAAACGACCTAAGAGGACAGAAGGTGTCCACGGATAAACTTTCAAATAAACAGGGGAAACATAAGATGGATATTTTACATTTGTTACATATGCAAAGTAGACTTGTACCTGATATGTTTATGAAGTTTAGCAATAGGTATGAATTGCTGATTGCGATAAAAGTTAATCAACCAGTCGGGCGAAAAACATTATTAAACTTTATAAATATGACGGAAAGACAATTACGTACAGAATGTGAAGTTTTATCTAAGTTAGGGTTAATAACAAAAAAAGCCACTGGAATGAGTGTTACGGAAAAAGGGGAAGAACTTCTGTTTGAAATAAAAGAATCTGTAATAAATGATTCTTTTGCTAAGGAAAGAAGTTTTATAAAAAATCATTTTTCTATAAAACAAGTCCATATTGTGGCAGGTGACTTTGTAAACAATGAAGCCACTAGAGAAGAAATGACTAACCTGCTCTTGGATAAGGTTAATGCTAAGATAACTAAAGAATGCGTAATTGGAGTTAGTGGTGGTAGTACAATGTACTATATAGCCGGCAGAGCTAATGAAACATTTGGTTATGGAAAAGATGTCACTATAACGCCGATAAGAGGTGGGCTATCTGTGGTAAATACAGAATATCAAGCGAATGATATAGCCTCTAAGATGGCAAAAAATTCTGGTCATAGTTCTCAACTATTACACGCGCCAGATAATATAGGGCAAAAAGCATTAGAGGAACTTAAAAAAGAACCAGTCGTAAAAAATGCTCTTGATGTTATAGGAAAGACTTCTATAATTATCCATAGTATAGGGAATGCTTTTGAAATGGCATATAGAAGAAAATCTTCTAAAGATATTTTAAAAGTATTAGAAGAAAAAAAAGCTGTTTGTGAGTCATTTGGTAGTTATTTTGATGAGAGCGGCAGCGAGATATTTAAAACCTCTACTATAGGTATGAGTTTTAAAGATGTTGATGGCATTGATAATGTCTTTACAATAGTTGGTGGAGAAGAAAAAGCTGATGCAGTATATAGTTATTTAAATACTAAACCAGCGAACGCGACATTGATTATTGACGAGGCTATTTGCAAAAAAATAATAAAAAAAGTTAATAAAAATTTTTAGGAGGAACTAAAAAATGACAGTAAAAGTAGCAATTAACGGATTTGGACGTATCGGACGTCTTGCATTAAGAAGAATCCAAAATGTAGAAGGAATTGAAGTAGTAGCGATTAACGACTTAACACCAGTTAATCAACTAGTACACTTATTAAAATACGATACAACTCAAGGTCGTTTTGACGGAGAAGTATCAGCAACTGAAGAAAGCTTAGTAGTAAATGGAAAAGAAATCAAAGCATTCGCTAACCCTAACCCAACTGAATTACCATGGGGAGAATTAGGAATCGATGTAGTATTAGAATGTACTGGATTCTTCACTTCTAAAGAAAAAGCAGAAGCTCACATTCAAGCAGGAGCTAAAAAAGTTGTTATCTCAGCTCCAGGTGGAAATGACATTAAAACTATCGTTTACAACGTAAACCACGAAACTCTAGATGGAACAGAAACAGTTATCTCAGGTGCTTCTTGTACAACTAACTGTTTAGCTCCAATGGCTAAAGCTTTACACGATAACTTCACAGTAGTTGAAGGATTAATGACTACAATCCACGGATACACTGGAGACCAAAACACACTTGACGCTCCTCACCGTGGTGGAGACTTACGTCGTGCTCGTGCAGCAGCTGAAAACATTGTGCCTAACACAACTGGTGCTGCTAAAGCAATCGGATTAGTAATCCCAGAATTAAACGGAAAATTAGATGGAGCTGCTCAACGTGTACCAGTACCAACAGGTTCATTAACTGAATTAGTAGCTGTAGTAGAAAAACTGTAACAGCTGAAGAAGTTAACGCTGCTATGGAAGCTGCTGCTAACGAATCATTCGGATACAACGTTGATCCAATCGTATCTTCTGATATCGTAGGTATCTCTTACGGATCATTATTCGATGCAACTCAAACAAAAGTATTAACAGTTGGAGATAAACAATTAGTTAAAGTTGTTTCTTGGTATGACAACGAAATGTCTTACACTTCTCAATTAGTAAGAACATTAAAATATTTTGCAGGATTAATTAAATAATCTAAATTAGATAATAAATAAGAGTAGTTAAGGGGCTGACCGAAAAGCCCTAAAATTTAACAAAGTTCATATGAGAACACATAGACGCAGTGGTTTATTGATATCTAACTTCGCTTTGTAAAAGCTCTTTAGATATCTAATAAACTGTGCGGGGGTGACTCGACAAAATCGATTTCTACGAAATCGCGATTTTTGAGTCACTCCCTTGTCTCATATATTCTAAAATATAAATAAAAGGAGCTTTCCATGAAGAAATCTATCAAAGACTTAGGTAACTTACAAGGGAAAACTGTCTTAATGCGTGTTGATTTCAACGTGCCTTTAAAAGATGGTGAAATTACAAACGATAATCGTATTACTGCAGCATTACCAACAATTGAGTATGCTTTAAACCAAGGTGCTAAAGTAGTTGCTTTCTCACACTTAGGACGTGTTAAAGAAGAAGCTGATAAAGCGTCAAAAAGCTTAGCACCAGTAGCTGTTAGATTATCAGAATTATTAGGTAAAGAAGTAAAATTCGTAGCTGAAACTCGTGGAGCTGAATTAGAAGAAGCAGTTAAAGGATTAAAAGATGGAGAAATTTTAATGTTCGAAAACACACGTTTTGAAGACGTTGAAGGTAAAAAAGAATCTAAAAACGATCCAGAACTTGCTAAATATTGGGCTTCTCTAGGGGATGTATTCGTAAACGATGCGTTCGGAACAGCTCACCGTGCACATGCTTCAAACGTAGGTATTGCATCTAACATTGGTGAAGGAAATTCTGCTTCAGGATTCTTAGTTGATAAAGAAATCAAATTTATCGGAGGAGCAGTTGATAACCCAGAAAGACCTCTTGTTGCAATCTTAGGTGGAGCAAAAGTTTCTGATAAAATCGCAGTTATTGAAAACTTATTAGAGAAAGCTGATAAAGTAATTATTGGTGGAGGTATGGCTTATACTTTCATGAAAGCACAAGGTAAAGAAATCGGAATTTCACTTTGTGAAGATGATAAAGTTGAATACGCTCGTGAACTTATGACAAAAGCTGGTGATAAATTAGTATTGCCAATCGATACAGTTGTAGCTAAAGAGTTCTCAAATGATGCACCTAGCCGTGTTGCTAAAGGGGATATTCAACCTGATGAAGAAGGATTAGATATCGGACCGGAATCAGTTGAATTATTCAAGAAAACTCTTGAAGGAGCAAAAACTGTAATTTGGAATGGACCTATGGGTGTATTCGAAATGTCTAACTTCGCTAAAGGTACAATTGGTGTATGTGAAGCTATCGCAAACCTTGAAGGTGCTACTACTATTATTGGTGGTGGAGATAGTGCTACAGCAGCTATTTCTTTAGGATATGCTGAGAAATTCTCACACATTTCAACAGGTGGTGGAGCTTCTCTAGAATATCTAGAAGGAAAAGTATTACTAGGAATTGACTCATTATCTAATAAATAATTTTTTAACTCAAGGAGAGTAACATCATGTCAAGATTACCATTTATCGCAGGAAACTGGAAAATGAACAAAAATCCACAAGAAACTAAAGCTTTTGTTGAAGCTCTTGCTGGGAAATTACCATCATCAGATAAAGTAGAAGCAGGAATCGCAGCTCCAGCTGTTGATTTAAGTGTATTACTTAATGCAGCGGAAGGAACTGGATTAAAAGTTGCAGCTCAAAACTGTTACTTTGAAAATTCAGGTGCTTTCACAGGTGAAACTTCACCTAAAGTATTATCTGAAATGGGAGTAAACTATGTAGTAATCGGTCACTCTGAACGTCGTGATTATTTCCACGAAACAGATGAAGATATTAATAAAAAAGCAAAAGCAATTTTTGCTAATGGATTATTACCAATCATCTGTTGTGGAGAAAGTCTTGAAACATACGAAGCAGGAAAAGCTGCTGAATTCGTAGGTGCTCAAGTAAAAGGTGCTTTAGCTGATTTAACAGCAGAACAAGTGGCTTCATCTGTAATCGCTTATGAGCCAATTTGGGCTATCGGAACTGGTAAATCTGCTACAAAAGAAGATGCACAAAAAATGTGTAAAGCAGTTCGTGACGTAGTTGAAGGGCTTTATGGAAAAGAAGTATCTGAAAAAGTTCGTATTCAATACGGTGGATCAGTTAAACCTGAAAATGTAAAAGAATACCTATCTTGCCCAGACGTAGATGGTGCATTAGTAGGTGGGGCATCTCTAGAAGCTGAATCATTCTTAGCACTTCTAGAAGGAGCAAAATTAGCTTAATTTTAGCAAAATAAAATAAACTATAGTATAATAGAATTATAAATTTAAACAACAAGGAGAAAGTTAATGTTAGCAAAAACATTTGATATTATCGCAGAAGTATATGCAAGAGAAGTTTTAGATTCACGTGGTAACCCAACTGTAGAAGTTGAAGTAACAACTGAATCAGGAGCATTTGGACGTGCATTAGTACCATCGGGAGCTTCAACTGGACAATACGAAGCAGTTGAATTACGTGATGGAGACAAAGGACGTTACCTAGGTAAAGGTGTAACTAAAGCTGTAACTAACGTTAATGAAGAAATCGCACCTTTATTAGAAGGTAAATTCGACGTATTTGATCAAGTAGGAATTGACTACGCTATGATTGAATTAGATGGAACTGAAAACAAAGGACGTCTAGGAGCTAACGCTATCTTAGGTGTATCTTTAGCAGTAGCTCACGCAGCAGCTGATTCTTTAGGAGTACCTCTATACAGATACTTAGGAGGAACTAACTCTAAAGAATTACCAACTCCTATGATGAACATTGTAAACGGTGGATCTCACTCAGATGCTCCAATCGCATTCCAAGAGTTCATGATTTTACCAGTAGGAGCTCCTACATTCAAAGAAGCTTTACGTTGGGGAGCTGAGGTATTCCACAACTTAGCTAAATTATTACACAACCGTGGATTATCAACTGCAGTAGGTGATGAAGGTGGATTCGCTCCAACATTCGAAGGAACTGAAGATGCTGTTGAAACTATCTTAGCTGCAATTAAAGCTGCTGGATTAGAACCAGGTAAAGATGTATTCTTAGGATTTGACTGTGCGTCTTCTGAATTCTACGAAAACGGAGTATACAACTACGCTAAATTCGAAGGTGAAGGTGGAGCAGTTCGTACTTCAGCACAACAAGTTGACTACCTAGAAGAATTAGTAAACAAATACCCAATCATCACTATCGAAGATGGTATGGATGAAAACGACTGGGAAGGATGGAAATTACTTACAGACCGTATCGGTAACCGTGTGCAATTAGTAGGAGACGATTTATTCGTAACTAACACTAAAAAATTATCACAAGGTATCGAACAAGGTGTTGGTAACTCAATCCTAATCAAAGTTAACCAAATCGGTACTTTAACTGAAACTCTAAACGCTATTGAAATGGCTAAACGTGCTCGTTACACAGCTGTAATTTCTCACCGTTCTGGAGAAACTGAAGATTCTACAATCTCTGATATCGCAGTTGCAACTAACGCAGGACAAATTAAAACAGGTTCTCTTAGCCGTACAGACCGTATTGCTAAATATAACCAATTATTACGTATTGAAGATGAATTAGATGCTACAGCTGTTTACCCAGGTGTTCAAGCATTCTACAACATCAAACGCTAATTAGAATATTTTGTAAAAGGTAAGAGCTATAGGCTCTTGCCTTTTTTTATTTTTAAAAAAATTATAGTTTTATATTATTTTTTTATATAAATATATTAAGGGTATTTCATAATAAAAATATAACAAAGGAAGTGAGTATTTGACTAGTCAAATTAAAAATAAATACAATTTATAAAAACGATTACAATATAGTATTTTTAAACTACAAGGTAATTTTTAAATTGAAAATAGGTAAATATAAATACTTTTAAATAGATAGAGAAAAATCAGATTAAGGTTAACGTGTTAAATTTAAAATCTAAAGAACTTATAAAAATACAATAAAATATAATTTCAAAAAAATGTTTGTTTTATCTTATAAAAATGTTCTTTTTCTCCTACGTTTTCTTTGTTTTTACAAAGTAGTAAGTTTGATTAATGTTTAAATAGAATATAAAAAAATAATAGTTGTTTTATAAAGTTACAACATTAAATTATTAAATATATACCTTTACAAACGGTTTCATATGTGATACTATTTTAGTGACAAGATAAATATTTAATTTATAGGAGGCTAATATGGCAAGTTTATCATTAAAGAATATTTATAAAAAATATGATAATGGCTTCTGTGCAGTGACAGATTTTAATTTAGAAGTAGCAGATAAAGAATTCGTAGTATTCGTAGGACCATCTGGATGTGGGAAATCTACTACTCTTAGAATGATTGCAGGTTTAGAAGACATAACAGAAGGTGAATTCTACATAGGAGACAGATTAGTTAATGATGTAGAACCTAAGGATAGAGACATTGCGATGGTATTTCAAAGCTATGCATTATACCCTCATATGACTGTTTTCGACAATATGGCTTTCGCACTTAAACTTAGAAAAGTACCAAAAGAGGAAATTAAAGCAAAAGTTGAAGAAGCTGCAAAAATTTTAGGATTAGAAGAGCTTTTAGATAGAAAACCTAAAGCACTTTCTGGTGGTCAAAGACAAAGGGTTGCACTAGGAAGAGCAATCGTAAGAAGTCCTAAAGTATTCCTTATGGATGAACCGTTATCAAACTTAGATGCGAAACTAAGAAGTAATATGAGAGCGGAAATTATTAAAATTCATAACACTTTAGGGGCAACTACAATCTATGTAACGCACGATCAAACTGAAGCGATGACAATGGCCGATAGAATTGTTGTAATGAAAAAAGGTGTAGTTCAACAAGTAGGGAGCCCTAAAGATATCTATGATCATCCAGAAAATCTATTTGTAGCTGGATTTATCGGAGCGCCAACAATGAACTTCATGAGAGGTAAGGTTGCTGAAGGTAACTTCGTTACAAAAGGTGGCGGAGAAATAGAGATCCCAGTTGGATACTATGAAAAACTTAAAGAATTAGGTTATGAAGGAAAAGAAGTCATTTTAGGAATTAGACCTGAAAATATTTCAAATGATCCATTGGTTTTAGAAACTTATTCACATGCTAAAATTACTTCAAAAGTAATAGTTGCTGAATTATTAGGTTCTGAATATATTGTTCACACTGATTTAAACGGTGAAAATATTAAAGCAATTGTTCACTCAAGACAAAATATTAAAATGGGTGATGAATTGACGTTTGCTTTAGATATGAACAGAGCCCACTTCTTCGATGTAGATACAGAGCTTAGTATCTTAGAATAATTTAAATAAGACGTCAAATTTTTAAAAACATAAAATAATAAGGAGGCTCATATTATGAGAAAAATAAATAAGCTGCTTGCTGTAGCAGCAACAACTGCACTTGTTTTAACAGGGTGTGTGGGTGGTAAAAAAGAAGAAAAACAAGCTGACCCAAACAAAAAAGTAGAAATTACTTATTGGGACTTCCCACAATTCACTAAAGATAAAGAATTTAAGAAAACTGAGGATTTCGATGCAGCTTTAATTAAAGCTTTCGAAGCGAAAAACCCAAATATTAAAGTAAATTATCAAAAAATAGAATTTACAGATGGACCAGCTAAAATAGAAACAGCTATTCAATCAAAAACTGCTCCAGACGTAATTTACGATGCACCAGGTCGTGTAATTGCTTGGGCAGCGAAAGATTTATTAGTTCCTTTGGATGATGTAGATAAATCTAAATTAAATGAAGCAGCAGTTAAAGCTTCTAGCTATAAAGATAAACTTTACATGTATCCACAAGGGGTAGCTCCATTCTTAATGGGTGTAAACAAAGACTTAACTGACAAATTAGGAGTAACAGATCTTCTACCTCTTAACAAACAAGATAGAAGTTGGACAGTTGAAGAATATGAAAAATTCTTAAAAGCAGTTAAACAAAAAGATTCAAATATCACTCCAGCTTTATTCTATACTAAATCACAAGCAGGAGACCAAGGGCCAAGAGCATTTGTAGCAAACTTATACAACTCTTGGATTACAGATGATGCAAACAGTAAATATACTATTAACGACGCTAACGGTGTTAAAGGTTTAGAATGGGTTAAAAAAGCATATGATGAAGGCTTATTAGGTCAAGGTGTTGCCTTAGAAGCTAAAGATGCTCTTGAAGCATTCAAATCAGGACGTGCAGCAACTACAATCTTATTCTCACTAGGTATCGCAGCATCACATGCATCAGGATTTAACTATAAATTCTTACCATTCCCTAACAATGGTGGAAAAGCTAAATATGACTACTTAGTAGCTGGACCAGCTATCTTCGATAATGGTGATGTAGATAAAGCAGCAGCAGCTAAAAAATTCGTTGACTTCATGGTAAATGATAAAGATTGGGGTAAACGTACCCTATTAGCATCTGGTAACTTCTCAGCTAAAAAAGGTGAAACAGGATTATATGATTCAGAAGAACTTAAATTTGCAGAAGGTCTAACAAGTCAATATGGAACATACTATAACACAATTCCTGGATTTGCTAAAATGAGACCACTTTGGTTCAATATGGTTCAAGGTGTATTAAACGGAAAAACTTCACCTAAAGAAGGATTAGATAAATTTGTTGAAGATGCAAATAAAACAATAAAAGAAGCATTGTAATTTGACGTATAAAGGGGATAGAGTTGCTTCTATCCCTTTTTAAGATAAAATAATAACTTTTTAGGAGGAGCTATGAAGACTACTAAGAAAAGAAAAAAAATAGACTTTAGTGCATATTTATTTATTTTGCCGGTTAGTGTATTTTTTATAACATTTGTTTTGGTCCCGATGCTACGTGGACTTCAGTTATCATTATATAGTTTTGCTAAGAAAAATCCAGTATTTGTTGGATTGAAACACTATTCAGATTTATTATTCAGTGGAAATGGAGCAACAATTCACGAACCATTTATGAAATCTCTTATTAATACAGTTGTCGTAACTGTAGTTGCAGTACCGATAGTTGTATTAGTTTCAATATTTGTTGCGGTAACAATTTACAATAAGAGTGCTGTAGTAAGATCATTCTTCCGTGGAGTATTCTATATCCCAGCTATTTCTTCTGTAGTATCTGTTACAGTGGTTTGGGCTTGGATTTATCACCCAGAATATGGAATTTTAAACTATGTGTTTAAATCTATGCACTTAATTAATGAAAATGTCGATTGGTTAGGGAATCCAAAAACAGCATTATATGCTATTATTACGATTCTTATTACTACTTCATTAGGTCAACCGATAATTCTTTATGTTGCTGCTTTAGGTAACGTACCAAAAGAATTATTAGAAGCATCTGAAATTGACGGAGCAACAAAATGGCAAGTATTTACAAAAATCACTTGGCCGCTGATTAAACCAACAACATTATATATTGTTGTTGTAACAACAATTAACTCGTTCCAAATTTTCGCCTTAATCCAGTTATTAACTGCTGGTGGACCAAACTATGGAACAAGTACAATTATGTATCTAGTTTATGAAGCAGCAATTAAAAACGGAAATCATGGTGTAGCTAGTGCGATGGGAATTATCCTAGCAGTAATTATTGGAATAATTTCAATTTTACAATTTAAGTTTCTATCTACAGACAATGATTAGGAGGATTAAGAATGAAAGGTATAAGTATTTTTAAAATAGTATCAATGATAATATTAATTGGGTTAACTATATTCTTTATTTTCCCATTTTATTGGATTGCATCAGGATCATTTAAATTACAAGATGTAGCAATAACAATTCCACCTGAGTGGTGGCCATCAAATCCAACATTGGAGAACTATGAGAAGTTATTCACATCAAACACTTTAAGATGGTTCTTTAACTCAGTATTTATCTCAGTTATGACAACATTCTTAGTGTGCGCAACATCAGCGTTAGCGGGATATGCACTAGCTAAGAAAAACTTCCCAGGTGTTAAAGTAATTTTCATGGTGTTTGTTGCAGCAATGGCATTACCAAAACAAGTAATTTTAATACCATTATTAAACTTAATTACAGAATTTAACTTAATGAATACTTACTATGCGTTAATTCTACCTGCTGTAGGTTGGCCATTTGGGGTATTCTTAATGAGACAATTCTCTCAAGCAATTCCAACAGAATTACTTGAGTCAGCAAGAATTGATGGTTGTGGAGAAATTAGAACATTCATGAATATCGCGTTACCAATCATTAAACCAGGTATCGGGGCATTAGCGATCTTTACATTCATCGCTAGCTGGAACGACTACTTCTCGCAATTAATTTTTTCTAACACACCAGATATGTCTACATTACCTTTAGGGTTAGCTGCATTAGCACAAGGACAAGAGTTCTCTAATGACTATGGACTACTGATGGCAGGAGCATCATTAGCATCACTACCAATGATTATCGTGTTCATTTGTTTCCAAAATTACTTTACTCAAGGTGTTACTTTAGGAGCCGTGAAAGGATAAACTTATGGATAAACAACAATTATTAGAGTATCTAAAAGGGGAAATGATAGTCTCTTGTCAAGCATTACCAGGAGAAGCCTTATACAAAGAAGAAGGTGGAGTAATGTGTTTGATGGCACAAGCTGTAAAAAATGCTGGAGTAAAAGCTATTAGAGCTCAAGGTGTTTTAGATATTAAGCAAATTAAAGAACAAACTAATTTACCTGTAATTGGCATAATTAAAAAATCATATGAGGGATATGCTTCGTATATAACAGCTACAATGGATGAAGTTGATAAATTAGTTGAAGTTAATTCTGATATTATTGCTCTAGATTGTACGAATAGAGAGCGTGGGGATGGAAAAACTCCAAGTGAATTCGTTAAAGAAATTAAGGAAAAATATCCGAATATCTTATTAATGGCTGATATTTCTACTTTAGATGAAGCGTTAGAAGCTGAAAAAGCAGGAGTTGATTTTGTAGGAACAACAATGAATGGATATACTCCGTACACAGAAGACTCAAAACAATTTAATCCTGGTTTAGTAAAAGAAATAGTAGAAAATGTAAAAGTTCCAGTTATCGCGGAAGGTAAAATTCATATTCCACAACAAGCAAAACAAGCTTTCGAAGCAGGTGCACATTGCATAGTTGTTGGTGGAGCAATAACTAGACCGCAAGAAATTGCGACAAGATTTTTAAGTGAGTTGAGATAATGAGTGTAATAGTTCTATTAGCGTATTGGTATACATATAGTAAATGGTATATATTAGGAGCGTGGTTTATTACCCATATTTTAAATATAGCATTTAAAAAATTATGGCTTTCACCTCTATTAATAAATGCGCTTGCGTTGGCAGTATTATTCATAGGAATATACTATAAATTAATAGAAGGACAAGAAGTTGGCGCGTCAGTGCTTAACGTGTATATGCCGATAGTCTTCGCTAGTATTATGATGAATCTTTTAATTTTTACGATTAGAAAAAGTTAAAATAAAATTAAAAAGGTAAAAGTAGAGCTATAAAAATGCTTGAAGTTGAAAAAAATGTTTTTGTGACTTCAAGTTAATTTATAGCTTTATTTTTTTATGTCTTAATGTGAAAAGTATGAGCCTGTAATTTTGGGAGTGATAAAAAAATCGTGATTTCAGAGAAATAGATTCTATTGAGACCTCCTCTCATATACCTAAAAAAACTTTTTATAAAGTGAATTTAGATATCAATAAACCACTGGATCTAGATACAATAGATAATGGAAAATTAGTGTATTGTAATAGATAAATTCATATTAATTTTAATATGTCAAAAGATTAAAAAAAGCTAAGAATATCACACTTTGTTTGAAGTTATTTATGTAAATTAAATAATTAAAGAAAAGAGAATTTTTATAATCTATATTCAATATAATTACGAAAATAATAATTTGAGTTAACAAAATTTAAAAATTAAACAAAGTTAAAAATAAAGAATTCACTAAGTATAATAATATTAAAAAAATAAGAATATATTTTTACAAAGAATAATTTGAAAGGGTTGACAATATATATATATATATATAATCGGAAGTATGTTATAGTACAAATTACATTTTTATTAAACGTATAAATAGTATTAAATTTAAGTTATTTGAAAATGTAATTAAAAATAAATTTAAAGAAGGAGAACATACTTATGAACACAGGAGAATTTTTCAAAAAAATTTTAATAAAATTCAACCTATTATTGGATGTGTGATAATTGCACTGATGGCTTTATTTGCATATAAATTACATACTCCAAAAATTAATTTTTTTGGTCTTATTGCTGGTCTTGGATTTGGTTACACCTTGACTCGTTCAAGATTTGGGTTTGCAGGAGGGATTAAAAGAATTTATGTTAGAGGTGAAGGAAGTTTGACAAAAGCATTGTTAATCACATTTGCTACGGTAACTCTAATTTATGGAACAGTTCAATGGACAGCCAGTCTAAAAGGAGCGATTCCAGCTTTTTTTAGCGAAAAAAATGGTGAAGCGATAATACCTGGGACACAAAAATGTATTTATGACTAACATTGGTACTGTTATTGGGGGATTTGTTTTCGGTATAGGTATGATTATTGCAGGTGGTTGTGCCTCTGGGACATTAGCAGATTTTGGGGAAGGTGAAGGACATGCTTTAATTGCTTTTTCCATTGTTTGTTTTAGGAACTATTCCGGGTCATTACTTAAGAGAAGTAATTGATAGAAATCCTATTGGAAAAAAATCGGGGGTAAGAGGTCATTTGCCACAATATTTCGGATATTTTGGTGCATTAGTTGTAACATTGTTAGTACTACTTTTTCTTGTATATTTTAACTAAAAAAGTATGAGAATAAGAGAAAAACAAGAAGGTACTTATTTAGATCCAAAATCTGATTATGAAGATTTTGAAAAAGAGCTTAAAGATAATTTGGATGCTAAACCTTGGGGGATGGCGTTATATCATAAGGTTTTTTTGTTGAAAGATGGAGTTTTAGAACAGGTGCATTTATTTTTAGCTGTAATTTCAGGTTGTTATTTCTTATTTAATAACAAGGCGTGAGGGTGTAACATCTGCATTTACTCACCTTGCAGTTTGGTTCTTAGGTTTATTCGAATTCATTTTTGAAGATAAAGCTTTTACTTCTGTGTATAAAGCAATTTCAAATGGTATATTAGCTGATGCAGGTGTGATTTTGGACATCGGTATTGTTGTTGGTGCATTTTTAGCTTTCCTTATGGCAGGAAGATTTAAATTAAATCTACAATTTAATTCTAAAAAAATGCAATGCTATTTGGATTAGGTGGTTTATTAATGGGATTCGGTTCTCGACTTGCAAAAAGGATGTAATATTGGAGCATTATACTCTTCATTACCTAATTTCTCAATCTCTGGATGGGTCTTCTTGGTTGCTATTTCGTTAGGAGCTGTGGCAGGGACTTAAGTTATTTAGAGGAAGTTCTTGCTTGATTCCACCTAGACACAGAGATAAAAAGGGATTTTTAATAGTTTATAAATTATTTATTTTTAAGAAAGAAAAAAATATTAACAAATAGGGAGGACTATACAATGAGCAAAAAAATACTTAGTAGTAGGAGGAGTAGCTGGAGGGATGTCAGCTGCTGCAAGAATTAGAAGATTGGATCCATATGCGGACATTCAAGTTTTTGAAAAAAAGGGCCTCATGTTAGTTTTTTTCAAACTGCTGCTTACCATTTCACTTATCTGGAGTAGTGCCAACTGCTGATGATTTAATTTTAATGACGCCTCAATTATTAAAAAAATCAATATAATTTAGATGTGAAAGTTCAACATGAAGTTGTTAAAATCAACAAAGAAGAAAAAAACAATTGTAATTAAAAAAAGTAGATACAGGAGAAGAATATAAAGAAAGTTATGATAAATTAATCTTATCTCCTGGTGCTAGAGCGATTAGACCATCTTCAATAAAAAGGTGTAGATAGAGATAACGTATTTACAGTGAAAAAATGTTGTAGATATTGATGGATTAAAAAAATATATCGATAATAACAACGTACAAGATGTAGCTGTTATTGGTGGAGGATTTATTGGTCTTGAAGTTATGGAAAGCCTAAGAGAAGCTGGTAAAAATGTAACTTTAGTAGAAGGATCGGATCAAATTTTTAGCTCCAATGGATTACGACTTAGTTCAAATATTAAATAAAGAAATTCATGATAAAGGTGTAGAATTACTACACAATGAAAAAAATTAGAAGAAGTTACTGATGGTAAAGTTATCTTAGAATCTGGCAAAAGAAGTTAAAAGCTGGAGCTGTAGTTTTAGCTATCGGAGTTGTTCCAGAAGCAGGACTAGCGAAAGATGCAGGTCTTGACTTCGGAGAAACTGGCGGTATTTTTAGTGAATCACCACTATCAAACAAGCGATCCTGATATTTATGCAGTAGGTGATGCTATAGAAGTAACACACTTTTATTACGAATAAAAAAAGTTCGTTTAACTCTTGCAGGACCAGCTCAACGTCAAGCGCGTGCAGTAGCGGATCACTTATATGGTAGAACATATAGAAATACAGGTGTAATTGGTTCTTCTGTAATTAAAGTTTTTGATTATACTGCTGCAAGTACAGGGCTTAACGAAAAAGATTGTAATAAACTAGGAATTGATTATGATGTTGCGTATATCATTCCTAAAGACAAGGTTGGATTAATTCCATCAGCAAATCCAATTCATTTTAAAACTTATCTTCCAAGTTCCTACTGGTCAAATTTTTAGGAGCTCAGTCAGTAGGTAAAGGGACTGTTGAAAAAAACGTGTAGATGTTATTGCTGCTATGATTATGAATAGAGCAAATATTGAAGACTTAAAAAGAATTAGAATTATGTTATTCTCCATATTATACAACAGCGAAAGATGCTACTAACATGGCAGCTTTGAGTTGCATGTAATTTATTAAACAGGGGAATACAAACAAGTTCGTACTAGTGAAGTTAGACGCTTAGTTGAAGAAGGTGCTTATATCATCGATTCTCGCGAAAGAGTAGAATATGAAGCAGGCCACATTAAAGGTGCTGTCAACATACCACTTAGTGAGTTCAGAGATAGACTTGATGAAATCCCAACAGATAAGCCGGTATATGTGCACTGTTTATCTTCTCAACGTAGCTATTATATGGTAAGAGAATTAAATTTAAGAGGATATAAAAAAATGTTATCAATATTTCAGGATCATTCTTAGGAATTTCTCTATATGAGTATTTCACAGATGTTACAACAGGAAGAGAGCCAATTGTCACAAATTATAGATTTAAATTACTTTAATTAATGAGAAAAATCCTAGAAGTTTAGTGTCCATCTAACTTCTAGGATTTTTAAATATGGAGGTATTGATGAAGAAAAAAATTAGGTTATTTTGATGTATTTTTCTTTGGTAATTGGATCGATAATAGGATGGGGTTCCTTTTACTTTGCCTGGAAAAACAGTTCTTAAGTCAATCAGGTGTGATAAATACTACATTAGGATTACTTGTAGGTGGAGCACTAGTTATGATAATTCAAGTTGCTTATCATATTATGTTAAAAACATAATACAGAGGAAGGTGGAGAGTTTTCCTATGCTTTAAAATAATTTAGGACGAGGGCACGGTTTCATAGTAGGTTGGTCGTTAAGCTTATGTTATTTAAGTATGATACCATTAAATGCAAGTGCTTTTGTTTTACTATTTAAAGTTTTATTTGGAGAAAAAAATTTAGTTTTGGATATTTATATTCTATAGCTGGATATTCTGTGTGGATAAGCGATATAATAATAATGAGTTTTATTATTATTATATTTATGATTGTTAATATTCGAGGGTTACAATTGAGCTCGTTTGTTCAAAAATATTATGAGTACTTTTGCTTGTATTTATTGTGTTTATTCTGGTTGTATTTGTAGGAATGCGAAGTGATATAGTTGTATTTAAAAAAATAATTATATAAATAATTATAATTTTTTTCATTTGCTGAGATTTCTTCGGTTATTGCAATTATTCCTTTTTTTATTTGTTGGGTTTGATGTGGTTCCGCAGGTTTCAAAGAATTAAAAATTTAAGCCGCAAAAAGCAACAGCAATAACATTAATATCAATTCTTTTTGGTGCTCTTATTTATTCATTATTAAATTTAATAGCAGGATTTAGTTTTTCTCCTTTAGAGGTGAAAAAGTATAAATTGAACTGTCGCTGATTCTGTAATAAAAAAACTACAGGGATATGTAGGATTTTCTTTTATGTTAATAGCTTTGTGGGCAGCAATTAATGGTGGTATAAATGGATTTATGATTGCTAGTAGTAAACTCATAGCATCGTTATCAGATAATAATATAATGGATAAGAAATATAGTGTAAAAAAATACAAATGGTGTGTATCCTTATGCAATTGTTTTTCGTTTCGTGTGTTAGTTTGTTAGTACCTTGGATAGGTCGAGAAGTTATATTATATATAGTAGACATATCCAGTGTTCTAGCGGCTGTTGCTTATGGATATGTAAGCTATGTGAGTTATCTGTATTCTGTTAGGAAATCAGATAAATTGTTATGTTTGCTTTCGTTAGTAGTCTCTATAGGATTCATCTTCTTATTGTTGTGTCCGTTATCGCCAGCAGTATTGAAGTTGCCATCATTAATTATTTTAGCGGTATGGAGTTTTTGTAGGATTTTGTAATTTATAAGAAAGAAAAAAATTAATTAAAGATTTAAATAGTATAAATTATAAAAAAATTATATCTTATGGGTTGTAAAAAAATAATAAATAGGTGTAGAGTGTAGAATTTTTATTAAGGTTTAACTTTCACACCTATTTTTATTATTATTATTTGATGAGGTTTAATTAAGTTTGAAAATCAATGAAAATGAAAAAGTTATTTAATCAAAAATATAAATTTTTTTAAATTTATATTTGTATTTTTTTATAATTTTATAATATTTTAAAATTTAGTAAATTTCAATAAAAAAATAAAGTTTTATGAAGACTAATAGTAATAAGGCTTTTTTTCAAGTTTATTTTAAAGTTTAGTTATGTTTATATTTGTAGATTTTTTTATCTAGATAAATATAAATTGAGTTAATTTTTATTGTGTTTTTTTAATGAAAATTTGTATTAAATCAGTCTTTATGAGTGAAATATTTTTGTTGATTTGAAGTTGTTTCTGTTATATAATGTAATTAAAGTATTAATTATCTATTATTACTTTGTCTTTTAATAACAGGTTTCTTGTAGATGTATACAACATATTTAGTTATCTTAAGCAAATAAATTTTTTATTGTAAGGTGTAAAAAAATGGAATTAAGAAGAAAGACCTTAAAATTAATGGGTTCTCATATAGATATTCTTATTTTCGATAGCATTGATGCTGAAAGTATCCTTGATGATGCTGTAGAAATGTTAAAGATGTATGAGCATAGATTTAGTGCGAACGATGACAGTTCGGAACTTATGGTGGTCAATCATAATGCCGGAATTAAGGCTGTCGAGGTTCATCCGGATTTATTTGATTTAATAAAGATAGGGAAAGTTCATAGTTGTGCTCCAAATAGTTTTTTAAATATAGCTATTGGGCCGATTGTGCAAACATGGAGAATTGGATTTAATGATGTAAAAGTTCCAACGAAACAAGAGATTGATGATTTATTAGAAATAACTGATCCAAATCAAATAATACTAGATGAAGAAAAGCAATCGGTCTTTCTTGCTAAAAAAGGTATGGCTATTAATTTAGGTGCCTTAGCTAAGGGATATATTGCTGATCTTATGATAGATTATATGAAAAAAAGAGGTGTTGAATCTGGACTTATTAACCTAGGAGGCAACGTATTAGCGTTTGGAGATGCTAAGCACAATCCAGACTTAATGTGGCGCATAGGTATACAAAATCCAGTTGAATCTCGAGGGAATCATCTATTTACTATAGGTGTAAAAAATCAATCTGTTGTTACTTCTGGGATTTATGAACGTAAACACACAGAAAATGGAAAAACTTACCACCATATATTAAATCCTGAAACAGGTTACCCTGTCGAAACCAATGTAGCCGGGTTATCTATAATTTCAACAGCCTCAGTGGATGGAGAAATTTGGACAACAAGACTCTTTGGTAAAAGTGTCGAAGATATTTTGGATGAAGTTAATAGCTTGTCTGATATAGAGGCTGTTGTAGTAACAACCGAAGGTAAAGTTTATTACACAAGCGGAGTGCTAGATAGAATAATATGTTAGATAAAACTATCTTGAAGAATACTGAAAATACTATTAATTTAAGGAGGCTCTACTAAAGTGGCTGAAGTAAAAAACAAAAAAAATGTTAAAAAAACAAGACAAGAAAATCTAGATACAAATAAGGTAGATAGTACAAAAAAAGAGAGAGGAAATAAAAACATGGTAAAATTAATTGGTCTAGTTGGTACAAACTCTAAAAAATCTACAAACCGCCAACTTTTACAATATATTCAAAAACATTTTGCAGGTAAAGCTGACATCGAATTAGTTGAAATTAAAGATCTTCCTTTATTCAACAAACCAGCTAATAAAGAATTACCTGAAGGAGTTAAAGAAATTGCAGCTAAAATTGAAGCAGCTGACGGGGTTATCATCAGTTCGCCTGAGTATGACCACGCTGTTCCTGCATCATTAATGAGTGCAATCGCATGGTTATCTTATGGAATCCACCCATTACTTGACAAACCAGTAATGTTAACAGGAGCTTCATACGGAACTCTAGGATCATCTCGTGCCCAAGCTCACTTACGTCAAATGATGGATTCACCAGAAGTTAAAGCACGTGTAATGCCAAGTTCTGAGTTCTTATTAGGGCATTCATTACAAGCTTTTGACGAAGCTGGAGATATTTCTAACCCAGAAACAGTAGCTAAATTAGATAGTTTATTTGCAGATTTCTTATTATTCATTAAAATTACTGAGAAATTAATTAATGCTCATAAATTAGCTGAAAAAGAAATTGAAAACTTCTCTTGGGAAGATTTAAAATAGGATAGGAGTGTAGACACATGAAATTAGTAGGAATCGTAGGTTCAAACGCGGAAAGTTTCTTATAACCGCAAATTAATGGAATTTATAGCAAAAAGAATATAAAGATTTATTCACTTTAGAATTATTAGACATTACTAACTTACCAATGTTTAACCAAGATGAAGATCATTCAAGAGAAAACAAAGATTTATTAGTAATGAATCGTAAAATTTTACAAGCTGATGGTGTTATTATTGCTACACCTGAGCACAACCACACAATTACAGCATCTCTTAAGAGTGCATTAGAATGGTTATCATTCGAATTACACCCACTTGAAAATAAACCAGTTATGGTACTAGGAGCTTCATACTATGATCAAGGATCATCTCGTGCTCAATTACACTTACGTCAAATCTTAGACGCTCCAGGTGTTAATGCAATCGTATTCCCAGGTCACGAGTTCCTTTTAGGAAAAGCTAAAGAGGCTTTCGATGCTGAAGGTAACTTAGTAGATGATCGTACAGTTGGATACTTACGTATGTGCTTAACTAAATTCGTTAAATTTGCTAATGTAGCTCAATCATTAGCAGAAAGAAAACCAACACCGCCAGAAGACTTAACAGCTAGTGGTGAAATCGATACAACAATCCAAGGTGTTGATGGAAATGCTGATGATTGGTATGAAAAAGCAGCTGAAAAAGTTAATGCTGTATCTGGAGATACATATGTTAAGCTTGACCGTGGTATCTTAACAGTAGACCAACTTAACTATTTCTTAAACTCTATGCCAATGGAATTAACTTATGCAGATAGCAATAACCAATTTATCTACTACAATTACCACAAAGAAGATTATGAAATGCTTGCAAAACGTCGTCCAGTACAAGTTGGATGTTCATTAGCAAAATGTTCACCCAGAGAGAGTTTATAAGAGTGTTAACTGGTTAGTAGGATTACTACGTTCAGGACAAATTGATGTATTCCGTACACACGTACCAACTCACGGACCAGACAAATATGTAGTACACAACTACCAAGCAATGTACGATAAAAATGGTAAATATGCTGGTATCAACGAGTACATCTTAGACTTTAAACCAATCGTTGACTGGTACCTAAAACAAACTGGTCAATCATTAGTTAAAAATGGAGTTCCAGTAGGTCACGGATATGCAGCAGCACCTGCACCAGCAGCATGATGCAACAAGTGGAGCTTCAGATGCTGGACACGGTCATGCGGCAGCACCTGCAGCAGCAGCGCCAGCAGCTGATGCAACAAGCGGAGCTTCAGCATAATAATAGAAAATATTAAAAAAGGTTTAGGTAAAATTACCTAAACCTTTTTCTTTTTTGGGGGGAGCGTTTTTAGAGAAAAATAAGAAAAAATGAGTTATAATAGTAGTTAAGCACAATAAGTGTAAAAATAATCTTTACTAAATACGGAGAGTTTGATATGAATAAAAAAATAATTTATTATCAAAGTTGTTTCATAGATACTTTATAGTCGCCTTAAATGGTATGGCATTAGGTTTGTTCTGTACGTTAATTATTGGATTAATTATTAAACAAATTGCTATAAATTTAAGTGGTGCACTATCTAGTTTTCTTATTGTTGTAGCTACAATTTCAATGGCTTTAACAGGGCCAGTAATTGGTATAGGGGTAGCGCATGCCTTAAAAGCACCTAAGTTGGTAATTTTGGCTTCAGGTGTAGTAGGTTTTCTAGGTGCTTTTGGTTCTAATCTTGGGACGAATCATCTAGTAGAACAAGGTAAATTAATTGTTACAGGATCTGGTGATCCGCTAGGAGCATTTATTTCTGTTGTTATAGCAGCTGAAATTGGTAGATTAGTTTCAGGTAAGACAAAGATTGATATAATAGTTACTCCATTCATTACTATTATAATAGGTGCGATAGTTTCATATTTTCACAGGACCTTACTTGATTAAAGGTATGAAAATCTTAGGTACATTTATTAGAGAAGCGACGGAACTTCAACCATTCATCATGGGGATAGTTGTATCAGTAGTTATGGGGAATAATTTTGACATTACCTATAAGCTCTGCTGCGTTGTCTATTATTTTTAGGATTATCTGGAATAGCAGCTGGTGCATCAACTGTAGGTTGTGCAGCACAAATGGTTGGATTCGCAGTTATTAGTTTTAAAAGCAAATCGCTGGAATGGATTATTTTGCTCAAGGTTTAGGAACGTCTATGCTACAGGTGCCAAATATTATGAGAAAACCCGTTATATGGATTTCCCCTATAGTCGCTAGTGCAATACTAGGTCCTATTGCTACAATTGTTTGTAGAATGGAAAAATAATCCTGCTGGCGGTGGAATGGGGAACTTCTGGACTTGTAGGGACAACTTATGACATGGCAA
>BNJT01000747.1_pt1 | contig 76109 bp, 108 predicted proteins | sample 8540491 | NCBI WGS metagenome assembly BNJT01 (sample SAMD00202455, study PRJDB9452) | human saliva metagenome | host: Homo sapiens | reverse complement strand
CAGGCGTTAGCGTTGATCCCGAAATGTGGGATAGCACACTGGGTAAAGTACGGGGACGAACCAAGGAGGCTTTGGCTACCAACGCACAACTGACGAGCATCAGCACAGACCTTCAGATGATATTCCAACGATTGGAGTTCTCAGAAGAACTCAGCCTTGAACGCATCAAATCGGAATATCTTGGTAAACGTGAGGATATGGAGACCATTCTTTCATTGTTTACCAAATATAATAATGATATGTATGCACAGATTGGCTGTGGAGTTACCAAAGCCAATTATCGCAAGTTTGACATCTGCAAGCGTCATTTCGCCAAGTTCATTCAAGAGAAGTATGCACGCACAGACCTCAATATTATTGAACTAACCCTGATTGTCATTCACGATTTCGATGTTTATCTCAAGACGGTGGTTGGACAGAGCTTTAACACGGCCATCAAGACCTTAAAGACTTTTCAAGACAGTTTATCATATTTGGTCGAAAGGCTGGGTGTTTAATCACGACCCATTCCTCAATATCCATTTCAAGACCAAAAGAGTTGATCGTGGCTTTTTTTGACAGACGAAGAAGTGGATACCATCATGCACAAAGGAATTTGCAACGCAGCGATTGGTAAATGTTCGCGACATCTTCTTGTTCTCTTGCTTTACAGGACTTGCTTACGTTGATGTAGCCAACCTTACTCCTGACAATATCATAACGATGGACGGCAAGCAGTGGATCGTAACGGCACGTCAGAAAAACTGATACGTTAAGCCATATCCTTCTTCTCGATATTCCTAAGATGATTATCAAGAAGTATGAGGGCAAAAGCAAAAGAATGGTAGATTGATACCCATTCTCAGCAACCAGCGTATGAACTCTTATTTGAAAGAGATAGCCGATGTTTGCGGTATCAACAAGAACCTGACCTTTCACATGGCCCGGCACACCTTTGCCACGATGATGCTCACCAAGGGTGTTCCAGTAGAATCAGTGTCCAAGATGTTAGGACACACAAGCATAACTACAACTCAGCTTTATGCCCGCATAACGAACAAGAAGATTGAGAATGATATGCTTGCCGTATCCAAGAAATTGGATAAGTTCGACTTCGCAAGTGCTCCGCCTGCAAAGGCGACCAAGCGACGTTATACCAAAAAGAGTGATACACCTATTATAATAACAAATCATTAAGACTTATGGCAACAACAAAGAAAGAGCTTTCTTACTTCCGTCTGAAGCTGGAGGCGTATCTCGGAGAGCATTTTCCAGAGAGAGTGAATGACAATGCGTTTGTAACCGCTCGAGCAGACGAGGCTCTGACGGCTTACTGCGATGCCGTGGCGCAAGGTTTCTCCTACCCCGAAGCAGAGACGATGGCAAGCGAGGTGCTGTACCACAACCTGCATTTCTCAAAGTATGATACCCTTGTTTCCGTGCTGGAGCAGGGAGTTTGAGAAGGAGCTGCCAAGTCCGCTTCCCGAAAGGTTAGCACTAATTTTACTGAACAACAAGGCAATTCAAGCGGTATTTGCCAAGTACGAACTCACGGACGACTTTGCGGCAGGTACAGAATACGATAAACTGTACACCGAGCTGACCGGTACCATCGTGCTGCTCATCGAGGTCAATGCTCTGCCAACGATAGGCGGTGAAAACATGACTTGATGTAACACCATCGGGAGCTTTTTGTAGTTTCAAGAGCCAAGATAACTATTCTTCCCCACACACCAAGAGTTTGGACAAACACTTGGCTTGTGAGGCAGAATATCTTGTTATTGCTCTTGAACCATTAAAAAGCCCCGATATGAAATACTAATCATCATGAATCAAGACGTTCTTAAAAGTGCGATTTCTCACCGGGACAATAGAAGCGAGCTTCCATTGTCCTCACGGCTTAACGAAATCGTTCACACACCTGCCTTCATCAAGGCAGACGCATCGAACAAAAACCGAGAAGAACAGGCAGCCACCGAGTTCTCCCAAGCAAGTCCGTCACTTCGGTTGGACACGCTTCATCGAACTCGCTGTTCTGCTTTCCATCGTTATCGGTGCGGTTTACCTCATCTCGAAGATAGTTACGCCGCAAGTCGTAACCGCTGTTTCGGTTATTCTCGGTTTTCCTGATACTACGCTTCATTGTCAGAGTGATACTGCAAGTAACCTTTTACAATCCTGCGTTGGCTGTTCTGGCTTGCCGTCACCTTGGCAATCCTGCTCTGTGTGCTCTAAGGTACAAGGAAAGATATTCTTCGATTCATTCTTCTTTATGGGTGGTTATCTCGATTGAGGTAGCCACCTTTTTCATTTCCCATACAGGCGTTGCACTTTCGCTTCTCATGTCCATCTATTCCACTTTGATGTGCCATAAGTCGGTGCTGATTTCTTTTTATTCGCAAAGGTAGTAAGGGGCTACGGCTTACACAAGGGTCTGTGCCTTTGGTTTGCACGGAAAATCTCCACACCTACATTTCATTTCGGGTAGTATTTTCCTGCAAAACCCTTGTGCTGACTGCGCCCCTACCTTCTTATTGCTACAAAAAGGAATCAGCATACTCCGATCTTTGGACGCATAAAAAATGTCATTATGGAACAGCAGAAAGTAAATATCACATCTTCGATGAAGAAAAAAAGGATATAGCTCCTCCTCTCATTACCGCATTAACCCTACGGCTGAAAAAAGTGAGCAAGTGTTGGCAATTAAGTTTGTACAATGGGACGTTCCCCTTTGGAGAGCCTTTGTAATAGCAAAGCATATCTCCTACGTTTGAAACTCAATCGTGGAGAGCGAATGAGCCGTGAGGAAAAGAATTGGCTTACCGAAGCTGTGAACACTAACACCTACTTCCGTACAGCCGTACCCCTTATGGGTTATCGGTTTGACTTTATGGACGTATTGAAGAAGTATTTGGTCAATCAATACGGACATTGGGCAGAAGTATTACGCACCCGACAGAACAAGCCTAAGAGCCTATCTATATGGGCGCATCAATCAAATAGTAGAAATTCCCAAATATTAAACGACTATGAAAGGAACAGAACATTTTACGAGAGCAATAGCCGAGTATCTCAACGGACGTGCAGCGACAGACCCTTTGTTTGCGCCCAACTGGTGAAGCCTAACAAGAGCATCGAGGGTGTAACTTACATTTTGAACCAAGTGCAGGCGAGTGGGTGTAATGGCTTTGAGGACGATGAAATCTACTCAATGGCAGTCCACTACTATGACGAGGACGATATAGAGGTGGGTAAGGCTGTTTTCTTGCCAAGTTGTCGTTAATCACATTGTGGAACTCACAGAGGAGGAGAAAAGCCGAAAGCAAGGGCAGGAAGCCATCAAGCAGTACCAACGTGAGGGAACTCGCCAAGATACAGAGCCGTAATGCACGAGTGAAGAAAACTGAGAACAACAACCCCAAGTACAGCAATCCCTATTCGATTTTTAAGCCTATGAAGCCGAGAAACAGATTTGAGAAGGCAGTCCTTGCCGAGAGCAGGCACCTTCGCCCGATAACCAAGACACAGAGCAAATGGGCATTCCGTGAATGTATAGACCATTTCGGCTACCGACTGCCCAAAGGTCGCACAACGTGTATGGATTGTGGGCATAGTTGGACAATAGAAAAGCCTACGGACACTTGCACCTGCCCTCATTGCAGAGCAAAGTTGCAGGTCAAGGAAACCTTTCAACGCAAGATAAGACAAAAGCAATATTTCACGATACTTACCGCTTACGGAGAATACCAAATACTAAGAATGTTTCTTCTTTCCGTGGAAATGGAGAAAGGTTGCAAAGCATCTTCATATACCTTTGAAATCGGTCAGTATTGGTGGAACGCACAAGGAAGAAAAACGATTATTGCCGTTCAACGGACATTAGGCAGATACATTGACACCTTTTCTTTCTGTTCGCCAATGGCAGTACGCAACGACAACGAAGCCTACCGCCATATAGCGTACTCACCGATATATCCCAAGTTCAAGGTTACGGACACACTCCGCAGAAATGGTTTTGAGGGAAACTTCCACAATATAGTGCCTACCGAACTTATACGGCACTGCTTTCCGATAGCCGTGTGGAAACCTTGTTGAAGTCGGGGCAAATCCCGCTACTCAAATTCTTCATGCACAATGGTCGAAGAAGCATTGATAGGTATTGGGCATCTATCCGCATCTGTTTGCGAAACGGCTACCATATAGAGGACGGAAGTCTATGGTGTGATATGGTGGATATGCTCAATCAATTAGGCAAGGATATTCACAATGCCAAGTATGTTTGCCCCAACGATCTAAGAGCAACGCACGACCATTACCAAGCCAAGCGCAGGGCAAGGCAGGAGCGTGAGAACATTATCAAGAAGCGTAAAGGAAGCAATGGAAGCCGAACAAGAGTACAAACAACTCAAAGCAAAATTCTTTGGCATAGAGTTTACTGACGGTATTATCCGCATCCATGTTTTTGGAGCGTGCAGGAGCATTTGAGGAAGGCACAGCATTGCACCATTGCGTATATGACGCACGCTATTACAGCAAACCGCAGTCGCTTATCTTCTCTGCCACAAAGGACGGAGAGCGCATCGAGGACCATCGAGGTATCATTGGAAACTATGAAAGTGGTGCAAAGTCGTGGCGTGTGCAACAAGAACACCGAGTACCACGAGCAGATACTCGCCCTGATGCAGAAGAATATGAGAATGATAGCACAGAGAGCAACCGCATAATATACCCCATAAAAACAAAGGAATATGAAAGTACAGATAGAAGGCATTATTCGCAGTTGGGAAGACGAAATCCCCAATATCATCGTGAGAGTTATCAATGGCATAAGCATAGCCGAGAACAAGGAGGAGTTACAGACCGCACTCCTTCAAATCTCCCAAGAAACCGAGTTGGACAAATACTTCGTTTATGGTTACGGCGCACATCATTTTTGGCTAACCCACCGTTGGCTATCGAATGGTGAACCAATGGAACACAGATTACTCATTGCTGAATTTTTGAAGATATGGAAAGAAAAGTTTACAGAGTACGCACCCAATACGTTTTTTTGAAGGTGTGTTTGAGGTAGTAACCACAAACCGAGAGAAAGCTGAGCGCAAAAATCCTTGAAGATTGTGGAATGGTGATGGACAGAGGAATACACAGCACCCTGCCCGATGAACAAATCAATTAGGGCTTTTGATACCCACCCCGAAGAGCGGATAATTGAAACAACCGAAAATCCCTAACACAATGAGCCACGCAACCTTAAAAAATTGCGTGGCTTCTTTTCTTTTTCTTTGAACGAGCAGGCGACCAAAGAAAAGAAGCAAAAGAAAGTCACCAATAATTTCATTATAATTTAATTACATACAAAAGTCTGACAATTCGAACACGTAAGTCCTAATTTGTTAATAAAGTCTTTGACTCGATTAACTTCTCTATTACGCTCTTGGGAATTATTATAGTAAACTGAAAAAAGCCATTGAGTGTTTGATGCAACATTTTTAGCTATCTCCATAAAAATATCCAAAAATCAATATCGGATAAAGAGTGCTCCTCCATTTTGTGCCTGATAACGCATTTCATGGTCTTCCTCTAATTCGACATCTTCTGTTGATTCATCAAATGCATTTTGGAAATCTATATTCCCTAATGCGTATTCAAGGTCGCACCATAGTTCAAGTTTCCCATCTTTATTTTTGTAGGGTAGCATGCTTCTAATTGTCCTATCCAATAACCATCTAAGCCACATTTTTCCATACATACTGTCTAAAATCTTCATAAGAAGATGCTATGCCGTGATGGAGGTCAAAACCATTGCCGATTATACATAGTGTATCCATTTTTACAAAATTACTCAATCATAACGAAGAAGGCGACTAAAACGACAAGAAAACGCCCCTTGCGGAGCATAAAATGTCGCAAGAGGCGTATTGGATAATCAAAGTATATAAAACAGGGCAAATTCCACATTTCGTCGTTTGACAAGTCCTCATAGCACCTTTCCTTTGTATCGGCAGAAAGAGATAAATTCACGATAATAGTTCCTGTCGCCCGACTCTATCTTTTGTAGTAATCTGCTCTTGGGACGTTTGCCATATCCCAGCAACCTGCCTACTCCGACATTGTAAGATAAGACAGCAAGTAATAGGGCATCTTTTCCATATCCTTTGAAGTATTCAAAGCATTTCCAAAAGGTCGGCACGGAGCAGAGAGTCTGCCTGCCATTCCGTCATATCTGCCGTGAAACGTTCTCCTGGTTGCAGCTGATGCCCATATCCAACATACGGATAATTCTTCCAGCCGTGCATGCCCTCAAAATATTTCACAACAACTACCGCACGCTCAAAAGGTGGCAAGTCTGCCAGCCGCACCCTGCGCTGGGCAAGGGTCGGCTGGCAGAACAGGCAGAAGACACAAAGTAAAATGAAAGAGTTTATCGTTCGCATCAATTACGTTTTAGTGGCGAGAAGATGCAGGCTTATCCTTGCCCTCTTCCCGCTCGTTGTTGAAACTAAAGGTCAACTGCTGCACCCTGCCGAAACTATCCTCCACGTATATATCAATTGTCTGGCGGTCAGATGACGAGAAGTGTAATATAAGCGAAACACATCCTTGATCGGTGGATAGCGGTCGTTCGGCTTAAAGACCGTGCCGTTATCATTTCTTAGCAAAGCCCTTGCCGTCAGACTGGAAATAACGTATCGTATAGCGAGTGTCGGCAAAGTTGCCTTCCCGTTTGAGGGTACACCTGATTTCTGCCGTCTGTCCCCTTATGATGTCCTTCTGAACCGGCATTATGCTCCACCGTAAACGGATAAGACTGCTGAACATCCAAATCCCTATCACAAGCAGATAGGGCAAAAACACGGCAAGGGTCAGCACGCCCATTACCCAAATCGTATTCAATATCTTCTTCATCTTTTCTTCTACTTAAAAAAGTTAAACCTTAGCCCTGCAAAACAGCGGACGAAAACGATGACGTCCGTTCCAAAGAGAAACGTCCCTGCGCTTTTACAAGAAAGAGAACTCTGTCCGTGAGGAACACTTCCACCGAGCTATGCACAGCACCGCCATAGACAAAGTGGGAGCGGTCGAGCAATGTTGCCCCATCGGGTAGCAACTTCTTATCCTCATTCAATTCCTCATAGCCACCTAAGGCGGATATGCCACCTCATGAAAATACGTTCTTGCCTCTGTCGGAAGAACAGGGTGCATATAGCCCAAGTGCAGAGTGCATCCTTGAGGTTTTTACGTCATAACTTCTGTACGGCATATTCTGCTGTTCATACTCAACTCCACAAAGGTGTAGTTCTCTTTTTGAGATAACGGGTGAATGATGCTCCCATACCGAATTTGTCAGCTGCAAGGAACTTTTCTCCTTTGATAAGTGGAACACTCCCTACGACCTCTATTCCCCTTTGCTTGGGGATAAGTCGCTGTGCCTGCGATGGCAGACTAAAAGTCATAGCCACCGCTGCACAAACCGATAAAAATGATTTTCTTCTTCATAATGTCTACCATTTCAGTTTGAGATTATCAATCTTCTTTTGCCAGCTGCAGGGTCTTCTGCCGTTACATGGAAAGTCAGCGTACGACCGCCATTTCTCTCATAGAGTGTCACTTCAAGCTGCTTGTCTTCCAACAGAAAACTGCTTGAGCGAAAACACTGTGTGTTCACTGCCCATGCCACGCACCTGCATCACCTGATGATAGGCACGAAGCGGCTGCAACACCTGTTCCTGTATAGCGGTACGCTTTGCCATCTTCTTATCAACCACCTTAAATGTAATAAAATCCACTGAGTACGGCATATTTGTGCCGTTTTTCCATACTGAGCGTGGAAATACAGCAAGCCATTGTGGGCATACAAGCCACGAAGCAGAAACTTCATGCCGAACTGCTGCGCACCGATATGCTTGATAGTGCGCCTGTCATTCTGATAGATGGTCTGCATCATCAGCTTTACTAATACAGGCGACTCGTTACCGAGTTCCTTAAAGTAAATGTCAGAGCGATTGCTTGGCAGTCTACCTTCCGTCGTGGAAAGAAAGTCTTTCATCTCGATGCTTAACTTCTCCGGCTCATCAGCATACTTTACGTTGAAAGCATAGAAAGAGCCGTCCTCACAGATGACGCTCATATTGGTCTCTGTCTCAAAGTCCTTCACCGAAGACTTTACACGTAGCACGTTCTCTGCATCCTCCGCCTTTCCTGCGATGATGTTCTGCGAACCTAAGTCTACATAACGGATGGCAGAAGGGAAGATAAGATGCACGGTCTTGTCAAAGGTAACGTCCAGACCATACGGCAGTACGACACGCCCCGTTGGTATGGCACGGCTCATACCTTGAAAGAGTTCGCCCGAAGTAAGCGGACGGCTTGGTGTCAGACCATCATTGTTTTCCTGTGCTGTGACTGTTGCTCCCACCATGGTAAGCATAGCCATTGATAAAATAATTTTCTTCATTGTTCCTTTTTATTTGATGTTATTTTTACTTATCATTTTCGATTGTTTTATTTGGACTGAACCAAGAAAAGGCGGTAACCACCTTTGAGTGTTACCTTGATGGTGCGCAGCTTCTTCTGAAGCAGCTGACTTGCACCCTGCATCACCCCACGGGCAGCCTCTGAAATAATCTGGTCTTTGGCAGAGGAAGCGAAGGTAAAGGATGTCCCCATTGAACCACCGATGTTCGCCCCGACTTCCTTAAGCGCATTGATGTCCTCCGAACCTGGTATATACACGCCCTCCTGTCCCTCCGTATCGTATGCCGAGAGCTTGACGGCTATGATATGCCCGTCTACCTCAATGCTTTTGATAAGCAGGTGCATACGGTTGCCTTCTATCTTAGCGACGGCTATGAGCCGGCTCTGCCGTGGAATGTGCAGTCCCTGTACCTTAGCACTTTCAAGCAGACGGAGCACAACATTGTCACCCTCCTTAAGAACAGTAGTTCTGTCCACTACTACTTTCAGCGTATTGCGCATTGTAGAGTACAGCCGTGCTGCAAGCGAATGAAAGCCCATATTACGAGCCTTTTTGCCGTATTCCTCCATAAAAGTACACATCGCTCATAGGCTGATCAAGTGAAGAAACTATCTGTCTACGCTCCGGCAGAACTTCCATTGCAGGCTTTTCATTCTGCATGGTCTTGCCCTTAGCGGCGTCAGAGTCACTTACAGTGTCTTCCGTCTTCTCCTTTTTCAGCAGTCAAACCATTGTTGAAGGTAGGTGGAGTTGATGCTTTAGGGAGATACTTCGCTGCCATCTGATAGCTCTTTTTCCATCAAGGCAAGCTGTCGTTTCTCTTCATTATCCTCCCTGTTGTCTTTGGCAGAGGTTCCTTCTTGAGGTTATCTATTTCCGAGCGCAGAGCTTCACGCTCCTGCTCGTGTGGGTCAGGGAGCGTAAAAGGAGTTCAAGAGGCGATTATTCTCCTCATAGCGATGCATAGAGTTTTCTATCTTTGCCGTAGAAGCAGCTGCTTCCGCACGCTCGCTTTCCGAGGGGTGGTATTACTATCAAAAGTAATCCGAAAGCCTGCCCATCTCCTCGCGGGTCTGTTCCTCCTCGTGTGCCTTGTCGCCTAATTCATAGGCTTTGAGCTTGTTTTCGGTGAGCTTTTCCGTCGTTGCCTGCGGGATGCTGTCATTGAGTCCCTGCTCCGCTGCGGTCTTATCCTTGCTCGAAGGGGCGAAGATAAACCACATCGAGAGGGCAAACAGCAGTCCTAATCCTCCGAAGACCAAAGCCTTTCTTCATTTGTTCTTTCTGTTTTATTATCCATTTTTCTTTGATTGTTTGATGATGTTGTAGGTAAAAATTTGCCGTGTAACTCATGTAAAGTACTGTCCGTCCGTATCGGACTGTCCGTCAACTTTCCCGTGGGGATGGGTAATTTTTCCTTCTTTGGAGGAAGGAAGAACTGTGCTATCATCCAAAAGCGAGCAGAGCAGATAGATGAAACTCAGCCCATAGACGATTTCCTTTCTCTGCCTTATCGTGAGCCGTTCACACCGATGGCGGAGCCATAGGGTGAAAGCGCAGATAGTGACGCGAGAGTAAAAAGTTTCTTTTTCTTGCCATAGCCTTATCGTTTATAAGTCTGTATGTCTCTGTTCTCCTTCACGAGGAAGTTCTCCATCAGGAAGCCTTGTGGGTTTGTTATCGAACGAACAGAGTTCTGCAGCGTGCAGGTCGTAACAAGACTGCGCTCTGTAACATTACTCTGACGGACGATAAACTCCCTTGCATAGGTCGTTACCGCATAAGGGTAAGTATTAAAGTTACAGTGGATAGAGTCCACCTCTATGCGCTGATTGACATTACCCGATATGGCGCGGTTATAATAGCCCTTCTCTGCCAAGTCCTTGTAATAGTTGAAAGCCGACTTGTCACACAGCACAAAGGCACGTTCCATGTTCTTCTCAATGGCATCCTTGTCGGGTGCAATGGTGAAGAACAGCTCGTGGAAGCGGCGCACGTGTTCTCTTGCCTCTACGGGACGATTACGACTTGCATCCTGACTGAGAGCCAGCATGAGCGACTTTCCTGGTCAAGCACATAGATTTTTCTCCCGCTGCTCCTTAGCGAAGCTGTAGGAGGCATAGACGGCATAACCGCTTACTGCCACGCAGACGATGGCAAAGACAAAGGCATAGAGTCTTATCTGTCTGAATGAGGGTTTCGATATTACCAAGTGATTTAAATTCCATTTTTCTTTTATATCTATTGATTAATTAAGCATAGTTGCTTGATTTCTATTTTTCCTTTAAGCAGTGCACCCTGATACGTCCACCGACATTTCCCACAGCAGCACCTGCGCCAGCCATAGCAGCCTTGCCACGGTATATGCGCCTTGCGCACCATGCTGCGCTGTTTGGTTGACGTTACGACCGTATGAGCCGATACCACCTCCAGCTTCGATAATCCAGCCTGCCACGGTAGGTACAGAAGTAGCCTACAATACCAATAAGGAAGAAGACGATATAGTACCACGTCCCCGAATCAGGCAGATAGTTAGGGTCACTGGGTGCTTCAATATCCTTCTCTATCATCAGCACCTGTATTTTTTTGTAAGCAGTGCCGTAAGAATAGAGCTGACAGGCAGCCACAGATGAGACAGAGATATAGCGTGAGGGAACCATGCCGTAAGTGAACCTGCAAGACCATCCCATACGGCAATGCCGAAGACTATCGGACCGAGAATGGCAAGAACGATGAGTATGAAGGTGCGTAGCGTGTCGATGATAAGCCCTGCAACATGGAACAGGAGTTCTAAAAGGTCGTGTACCATCTTCATAATCCATTGCTTGGTCTGATAGGGCAGCACGCTCGGCATACATACCCGCTATCGTCACAGCATCTTCAGGTCCGATGATGCCCATTTCCTCTATCTTCTCATCGAACTTCTCGTTGGAGACAAGGTGAGGCAGTTTCAGGATTCCTAAGGTAGGCTTCCTCTTGCAACTTATCGCTTTGGCAGTAAGCTCGGCAAGGTTCCCCTCCTGCTGGTGTACCATCATCTCCGTTCCCTGCACTACTCGGGCGAGAAGACGGCATTCATCGTACCCAGTACGACTGTCGGAAAGAACATGATGCAAAAAGCCTAAGACAAAAGGTCGAAGAGTGGAAAAACATCTATCGCCTCGGCACGAGCAATGGAAGCCCATACCCGAAGAGCAATATAAAAGAGTGCACCCAAGCCCGCAATGCCTTTGGCAATACCCGTCATCTGGGCACAGAGTGGCATCATCTCATCATAGGTTGAGCGTAGCAGCTCATGTAAACTGGCAAAAATCCATAAGCAAAAGTGTTTTTATGAAAGTTCTTTCAAGTTCTCATGGATTTACCAATACCTGCTTGCCGTATTACCATAGAGTGCTTTAACAGAGGCAAGGTTGTTCTTTTCCCTTGCACGCACGTAGCTCACGGAAATATTTTTCCTCGTGTAGTAGGATACAAGCGAGCGATATTCTCTTAGCGTGGTATAGATGCGGTCTATGGACTGCATTCGTTCGTGGTCGTTCATCGAGAAAACATTACTCTTGACAATGGACTTTAGTTCCTTGGGACTCTCACCGCTCTGCTCCAAGAGCTTGGCATAGCCCGAAAGCCATTGCAGCGAGTTCAGAAGGGCGGAAATTCTTGTCCAAGAGCATCTTCTTATACGAGGTGACATAAATCTCGAGATGTCACCACCATAAGGATACACTCTTTGACCTTATAGGCATCACCAATGAGGTTATTCACCTTCTTGAGTGCATCGTAATACTTCTTGGTGTCGTTGTAAAGTTTCTCCACCTCCTTAAAACCGTCAAGGGGTGTTCTTCACCGTCTTCGAAGCTGTTGCTATCTCCTTGACCGAATTGACGATGTTGCGGCAAAATTGCCAGGGGTCGGTTACTACCCACTGTGCGTGGGCTTTGGGAACAGAAAGGCTCAATCCTAAGAGAGCCATGAAAATGTACTTTTTTTCATTGTTACTATCGTTTTTGATGGTTTGTACTTATTTCTTTTTATTGTTTCTTTTTCTCTATGGCAAGCTGACGGATAGCCGTTTCGATATCTCCACCAAGCTGTGCTGTCCTGTTCATCACCTCCACCTTCTCAGTTTCCTCCGTGGTGTGGGTAAGGTATTCCTCCATACTCACTTCTGTGGCATAGACAGCACTCTGCATACCGCCCAGACCTATCCAAACTTCCTTGTAGAGTCGGTTTGGGGCATTGTTCTGGTTAATGGAAGTATCTGGCTTTTTCCTTTTCAGACAAGCCGAGCATCGCCTGTATGCCGTCGAACTTGGTCATGTATTTTTCTTTGGTCGAGCAATATCTTGCAGTCCGAGTTATTGATGATACTTTCCTTGACTATGGGCGACTGAATGATATCGTCCACCTCCTGCGTTACGACAATGGCTTCCCCGAAATATTTTCTCACCGTCTTATAGAGATACTTAATGTAGTCTGCCATGTTTGCCGAAGCTATGGCTTTCCATGCTTCCTCAATGAGTATCATCTTGCGGATACCCTTTAATCGGCGCATCTTGTTGATAAAAGCTTCCATGATGATAATCGTTACCACAGGAAAGAGGTCTTTATTGTCCTTCACTTGGTCAATTTCAAAGACGATAAAGCGTTTAGAGAGTAGGTCGATGTTCTTGTCCGAGTTCAAAAGGAAGTCATAACGTCCCCCTTTATAGTATTGCAGAGTGTCGTCAGGAGATTGTTGATATTGAAGTCCGAGAGCGTTACCTTGATGTCACGCTTTTTCCATATCCTTGCGGTACACGTCCGCAGATACTCATAGAAGGTATTAAAACAGGGGCGTAACGCTGTGGTCAGCACATATCAGCTCGATATAGGGTTTACGGCTGAACCAAGTTCGCCAGCTTCCGTCTTAGTGATATGCTCATCGGCACTCTTCCAAAGTGTAAGCAGTAGCGTACAGATACTCTCCCTTTTCTCTACATCGAAGAAGTAATCATCCGTATAGAAAGGGTTGAAGGATATCGGACTTTCATTGGTATAGGTGAAATACACACGTCCTCACCTTTGGTCTTGCGGTGGATAAGTTCACACAAGCCTTGATATGAGTTACCCGTATCGACCAAGAGGACGTGCGCCCCCTGTTCGTAATACTGACGTACCATGTGGTTGGTAAAGAAAGACTTGCCACTGCCCGAAGGACCCAAGATAAACTTGTTACGGTTAGTGATGACTCCCTTTTTCATCGGTAAATCCGATATATCAGATGAACAGGTTTTCCCGAAAGGCGGTCTGCCATCTTGATACCAAAGGGAGAGAGCGAATCCTTATAGTTCGTCTCTGCCGTAAAAGAAGCAGAGGGCAGGCTCGATGAAAGTATAGAACGACTCTTCTGCTGGAAAGTCTGCCGCATTGCCAGGAATACCCGCCCAGTAGAGCGTTGCCACATCAATGGTATTGTGGCGAGGGGTGGCATTCCATAAGAGCAAGTGCAGAGCCCACGTCATTCTTAATCTGGCGAAGTTCTTCCTTATCGCTGCTCCATGCCAGCACGTTGAAGTGGGCACGGATGGAGGTCAGTCCCTGTGAGTGAGCAATATTGAGATACTCCTGTATCCATTCCTCGTTGATTTGGTTGCTACGGCTGTAGCGTGCCAGCAGTGCATATTCCTTGCCTGCTTCTCGAAGCGTTCAAGATTGGCGTCGCTATCCTCTATGAAGAGGTACTGGTTATAGATATGGTTGCACGGCAACATTAGTCCTACAGGTGAGGCAAAGGAAAGACGGCAGTCGCTTCTGTCGGTCGATAATCGCTCATATCGGCTGTCTGTGCTGACTGTTGTAGGCAGATCGTCCGTGTCGGAGAGTGTATGCAAACAAAGCATATTGTCGCCCACACGCACAAGGTCTGCGCCCAAGCGGATATCCTCCAAAGACGCATGCCCTTCTTCAGATAGAGAGAAATACCTGTCGAGTAGTCCTCCCTTTTTTCATTTGTGCCAACTAACTCATCTTCAGTCATGCGGACAATCCTTATCTGCTCGGTATCGTTGATGATACGCTCAAACTGGTCTACTGCTTCCATGAACTTCATCACTTCGTCCTTGTTAGTGATTTCCTTGGGCAACAGGTGTCCACGGCAGAGCGAAGAAAGTTACTCTGTTGTGCCATACGCTGCTTATTCGTCTTGGTCAGGAAGAGATAGACTGAGTGGTGGAGATACGGACGTTCGTTGAAATGCCGTTCAGAGGAACGGGCAAGGAAAGCTCAGTCCGCCATCAGAGAGCTTTCCTTGATAGTCCTCCTTAATGAACCAGTCCTGCTTGTGTACGATGCTGTAATTGGGTAGCACCTTGATTGCCTTATGCCAAGCAGAGTGCATTGCCTCGTATTCTGTAGAGGTAACGGTGAAAGAGTTCGGGCAGTTCCACACGGAAAGCCACCGTGATATCTGCATCCTTGCTCACCATACATCCTTGCTCAATGGAAGCAGCGGAACTTTGATTCAAGGGTCGTTATCTTGCTTTTGTTTCTCATTTCTTTGCTTTCTTTGGTTGAAGATTACGGATAAGGTGGCAGACCGTACGGCGGTTTACAAGGTAGCGTGGGTGCATACGCACTGCTCCTTTCTTCATCAGCCCATATTGCCCGTACTTTCTATTCATGGTGAACGTTTGCCATACCACAAGGCTGGCACCCACTACACCTATGACAAGACAGGTAACTTGACTGATGCCACAGAGATAAAGAATAACCACAAGAATGAAGACAGCCAGCAGGCCTCCTGCAAAGAGGAAGAGGTACTGCGCCTTCAAGCCCTTGAACTCTACCGTCCGGCCTATACCCTTTGTTGATTTCAAATGCTGCCATCGCCTTACAGGAAGAAACTTCTCAAGATAGTGGCAGCCACGATGAGAAAGATACACGCACCGAACCAAGAGGCTGCGGTCTTGCTCGTATCGGGGTCACCACTTGAGAACTTGTTATACACTTTAATGCCTCCTATCAACCCCACTACTGCCCCCACGGCATAGATGAGTTTCGTGCCGGGATCGAAGTAGGAGGTTACCATTTTTGTAGCTTCATTGATACCAGCAATACCATTGCCTTGTGCGTATGTCTCCTATGGTGGCAGTCATCAGCAGGAGCATCATCAGTGTAATTTTTGTTCATTTGTATGTTATAATTTTAAGTGTGATAAAAATTGCTTGTTCTTAAAAGGAAGGGGAAAGAGGCACATTTTCATGTGGAAACCTTGTAGCTGTTAATGAGCCGTTTTCTTTTCCCGCTTCCATCGTTGATTGTTTACAGATAATATGAAAGAGGCTTGCCGTCGTCATTATCGGATGAAGTGTCAGAAGCGCTTGAAGCTGCGGTATTGAGTTTTGAGAAAACAACATTGCTTGTTGCTCGCTTTGTTCTTCCGCTTTACGGATTTTTCTCCAATAGCGAAGTTTGTTCACCCTGCATCTTGGCGATGTTCTCCTTGTACTTATCCAATAGATCTGAGTCTTGAAGCTGCCGAATGGTCTCTTTGACTTCTTTCTCATCAGCCTCCTCACAGTTCTTTTGCCCATTTTTGCAGGCGGACTAAGTCACGTGCGAGGACGGACTGCCCTGACATCTCAGTTTCGTCCGATGTGGACTCAATGGGCAGAATTAATTCCTCACGGGCGACCTCATCCTCATCAACTCGCTCCATCTCAAAATCAACGTCCATCTCGTTGTCCTCTTCCTTCATGTCCTCTTTCTTTTCGGGTTCTGAGGGTGCAAAATTATTACTATTCTGCTCTGAATTTTCAGATGAAGAAGCAGAGGGAACTTCAATGAGGATAATAGGGAAATGGAACGGCTTTTTGCCAATCAGTACAAACTCAGCGATTTTCTTTTTCCTTCTCCTTTTTGTCCGTCTTTTTCCTTCGTCGCTTCATTCTCCTTAGTCTGCTCATTACCCTTTTTATTTTTTTCTTGATAAGGATGCCATACGGAGATACATACCGCATATAGAAGTACAGGATACCCAGCATTATCCAAATGATGATGAGTATCAGTATAAAACTGAAAAGTATTGTTTCCATCATAGTGTTATTGTTGTCTTACGTCTTTTGCTTTGCTGCTGCATTGTTGAGAAGTTCCTGATGTTCCCGCAGATGCTCCCGGAGGATATTATCAATATAGGAAGCAATAGATACCCTTTCTCCTAAATCTTGTAGCACATTGCGTAGGTTCTGTAATGTTTCCAAATTGATGGAGAAAGCCGTCCGCATTTGCGAACGTACAGGATGAAAGTATAGGGAACGGTATTCCTCTATGGAAAGGGACGACCTGCCAGGGCTTTTTTTCTATTCTCGGTTTTCTTTCTCTTTTCGGTTCCGTGTTCCCGATTTCCTCTCCTCCTGTTTCGTCTGTTCGTTCTTCTTTTTGCTGTCTTCATTTCTTCAGAACCTTTGTATTCCTCTCGTGATGTTGCGAGGGAAGGCTCGAGTATCCTCGGATGGATCGAAGGGGTTGGGGACCGTGACAGGTTTCACCACTACATTGTCCTCTGCCATTTTCTTCAGCTTCTTTTCCAGTTGCTGCTTTCTTTCCTCAATCGTTGCCATGTTCTGTTTTCGTTTTTAGTTTGAGACGTTGAATTATCTCGAGACAGAGTTCATCCAGCCCCTGTACCCGTTCGTAATCCCTTGCAGGGGGCTGATAGGTAGAACGGAACACGCCTCGCAGTCCGTATGTGGAAAGTTCATGGGAGAAGCGGTGTGTTGCATAGACATAACCGGACAGGAGCGTGAGATCATGTCCTTGAATGAGCTTCGTGTATTCGTCAATGATGACGTTCCTCACCCTTCTGTCCACCTTGTTCCAGAACAGGATAATGTCCTTTATCCGTGATTCGGACATAGAAACACCAATATCCGTGATTGTCTTGGCGTAAGCCAGACAGGAAACGAGCGACTGTATATCGGCTTCAAGTGGAGACAAGATATAGTCCATCTGAAGGGACAGTTCCATCAGCTCCGTTGTTCCTGCATGACCGGGAAAGTCGAACACAACCAACTGGTACTTCTCATTGCTGATAGCGTCAATCTTACTTTGTGCTGTCTTGACGGCTTCCTTGGGTGCGGACTTGTAAATTCTGTATGCTTTTTTGCCAAGGTGATGAAAGTACTCTTGCATGGATTTGGAAAGCTCTTCGCTCTCCTGAACGATACTTTTCTCACGTTCCCTCAGTTTGTAGAAAAGAGTCTTGCGACAGGTCGCAGTCCACCACGAAGAGGTTGATGCCTTGTTCGTAGTACAATATGCTGCTTACGATTTCGGCAAGAGTACTTTTTCCGACTCCTCCCTTTTGCGAGGAGAACCCCAGAAAAGATGGGGCGTTGTTGTTTGTTCTCCATAATGATAATTTCTTAGTTCATATTACTTGTCTATTTGATGTTTGGATATTCTCTCATTATTAAGAGTCATCAACAGACAGTTTGCTCTGACTGCGTATGGTTCAGGGCGACAGTCCAAAAGGACGATTTCAAGTTTTTACAATTTGTTGTATTGACAATAGTTTGTCATGACAATAAATTGTTATGAATATGTATTGTTCCTTCTTGTCATCTTTGGTGCAAGCAGGCGGTAATATGATATATCTTTTGCTTGTGTTATCATACCATTGTTCGCTCGTTCTGATTGCAAAATAAATGATATTTCTGCTGATTTTATTACAGCGATGAAGTGCAGAGAAATGCAAGGAAAAAGAGTGAATATCTCTGATAATGAGATATTTGAAAATCTGCCGTAACTTTGCAGGCGAGAATAATACATGGAGGTAACGTCCCGAAGCAGACACCCCAAAAGGGTGGATACTTCAATCGTATCAACTCTTGATATTGGCAAAGGTGTGTCTTTGTAACACAAAACCGCTGTTTTGTACCACAAAGACCCTTGCCCCTGAAGGGGAGATGAATTACTCCAAAGTCGTAATTAAGAAAACAGAAAGGATATGAATAAGGACAAAGGAACATGGTTCAGAACGAAAACAAGTAGAAAAAGCCACGTTGGGACAACTGGCATGTACGGTTGCCTAACCCCAAAGACCAGCAGCGAGCGATTGATTTGTTTCAGCGTTCAGGGGCGCAGACTAAGTCGGATTTTCGTGCGTGGTCGTATTCTTGGAGAGAGTTTCAAGGGTGATAACGGTGGATAAATCCGCCGTGGAATATTACCGAAAAACTCTCTGACCTGACGGCACAAATCCATAAGATTGGCGTGCTGTATAACCAAGTCGTGCGTGCTATCAACAGTTATCACAGCGTGAAGACTGCACAGATTATGCTTGAGAAGTTGGAGAAACTGTCTGCTCAAATCATTGTCTTGCAGGAGCAGGCTATCAATCTAACCATTGATTATAGAAAGAAGAAGTATTGAGAATTTAGTATGATAGCAAAAATTTCAGCAACGGAGAGACCTCGGAGGAGCACTCGGCTACAATTTCAAAAAGGTGGAAAAAGGAGAAGCGAATATTCTTCTTGCCGCTGAATTGTATCAGAGCAAGGAAGGACGTTATACGATGGAGGACGTGCTTGCTGATATGGAGGCATTGATACCGAAGAACTGCCGTACCAAGAAAACTGTGTTCCACTGTTCGCTCAATCCACACCCGGACGAGAAACTATCCGATGAAAGGCTCACACAGATAGCCAAGGAATATATGGAGGCTCTCGGCTACGGAAAACAACCCTACATCGTGTTCAAGCACAACGACATCGCCCGTGAGCATATCCACATCGTATCACTTCGGGTGGACGGTCGTGGGCAGAAAGATTAATGATAAGTTTGAGAAACAGCGGAGCAAGAAGATTACCGATGCCTTGGAGAGGAGATTTGGTCTCATTCCAAGTTCAAAAGTTACTGACAAAGCGATGAAAGAAACGCCCAAGGTGGATATTGGTAAAGGGAATATCAAGGAGCAGGTAGCAAGCGTTGTTCGCACGGTTCTGAAGCATTATCGCTTCTGTTCCTTGGGCGAACTGAAATGCCGTACTGAGTAAATATAATCTTGCCACAGAGGAAGTCAAGACGGAGTTTCGGGGAAAAGAAATATAATGGGCTGGTCTATGTTCCGACTGATGATAAGGGCAATAAAATGAGTACACCCATTCACGCCTCGGACATAGGTAGAGGTGTGGGCTATACTGCCGTTCAGAACAAAGATGCATGAAAATCAAATCAGATGGTTAAGCCATTGATACCAACCATCAGAAGAAAGGTATTAGAAGTAATGCGTACTTCTCCCCGATACGGAGGAAAGACTTCGACAAAGATTGGAGGAACAAGGCTTGCGTAGTGGTAATCCGAAAGAATGATAATGGACGACTCTATGGCATTACGTTCATTGATGATGAAAGGGGCATTGCGCTCAATGGCTCCCGATTGGGTAAAGGATATGCAGCTAATAAGTTTAACGAGTACTTCTCTAACCCAGAGAATAATCCGTTCTTGGATGAATCGCTTTATGGCAAGATTGATACCACCTTGCAGCAACAGATGCAGACAATACAGTCTGATGAGCAGGAAAGCGACAACCTTGTCGATGAACTTATCGACGATATGGTGGGAGAAACTTTCTCTGCATCGGGCAACGATGATTGGAAAGGAAGCAGCATGGCAGCGCAAACTCCGTAAGCAAAGTAAGGTAAAACTTAGACGCAGGAAAAGCATTAAATAAACTGCATTCAACATAACAGTTCTACAACCCTCCCTTCAGAGGGTTGACAAACTTCAAAAATAACATTATGGCACAAGAAGATGATTTAAGGGCATTAGGTAAGGTCATGGACTTTATGAGGGGTATATCGGTGATATTTCTTCTCATTAACTGTTACTGGTTCTGCTACGAGGCGTTTCACGAGTGGCATTTCACACTCGGTATCATCGACAAGATACTGATGAACTTTCAACGCACCACGGGATTATTTTCATCTATCCTGTGGACAAAACTCTTTTGTGTGGTTTTCCTTGCGCTCTCCTGCTTGGGCACAAAAGGCGTGAAGGAGGAGAAAATCACATGGCCAAAGATTTGGATGGTGCTTTTCTCCGGTTTTGTTTTCTTTTTTCTGAATTGGTGGTTGCTGGCATTGCCCATAGGAAAGATCGGAGCAGCTTCGCTCTACATCTTCACGCTGTCTATGGGCTATATCTGCCTGCTGATGGCAGGTGTATGGATGAGTCGACTACTCAAAAACAACCTGATGGACGATGTGTTCAACACGGAGAACGAGAGTTTCATGCAGGAAACACGATTGATGGAGAATGAGTATTCCGTCAATTTCCCCACACGTTTTTACTATAAGAAGAAGTGGAATAAGGGCTGGATCAATGTAGTCAATCCCTTCCGTGCCTCAATGGTACTCGGAACACCGGGTTCGGGCAAGTCTTACGCCATTGTGAACAATTACATCAAGCAGCAGATAGAAAAAGGCTTTGCAATGTACATCTACGACTATAAATTTCCCGATCTTTCCGAGATTGCCTATAACCATCTGCTTAACCACCTTGATGCCTACCAAGTAAAGCCGCAGTTCTTTGTGATTAACTTCGACGACCCACGAAAGTCGCACCGTTGCAATCCCATCAACCCGTCATTTATGACGGATATATCGGATGCCTATGAGAGTGCCTATACGATTATGCTTAATCTGAACCGTTCGTGGATTCAGAAACAGGGGGACTTCTTTGTGGAGTCGCTGATTATCTTTGCTTGCAGCTATTATATGGTTTCTGAAGATATATGAGAATGGCAAATACTGCACATTCCCTCATGCCATCGAGTTTCTGAACCGACCCCTACTCACAGATATTTCCGATACTCACTTCCTACGATGAGCTTGCCAACTATCTTTCGCCCTTTCATGGACGCTTGGGAAGGAGGCGCAGGACCAGTGCAGGGACAGATTGCTCAGTGCCAAGATACCACTCTCACGAATGATTTCGCCAGCATCTGTACTGGGTGATGACGGGTGATGATTTTCTCACTTGACATCAACAATCCCAATGAGCCGAAAGTTCTTGTAGTAGGTAACAACCCCGACCATCAGAATATCTACTCAGCTGCTCTTGGACTCTATAATAGTCGTATTGTGAAACTCATCAACAAGAAGAAACAACTCAAATCATCAGTGATCATCGACGAGTTGCCGACCATCTATTTCCGTGGTCTTGACAATCTCATCGCCACAGCACGTAGCAATAAAGTTGCAGTGTGTCTGGGCTTTTCAGGACTTCTCACAGCTTACGCGCGACTATGGGGGACAAAGAAAGCAAAGTGATACAAAACACGGTGGGCAACGTGTTCTAGTGGGTCAAGTCGTAGGGAGAAACCGCTAAGACACTTTCTGAGCGATTTTGGAAAGGTCTTGCAGCAACGACAATCAATGACTATCAACCGTAACGACAAGTCCACGTCTATCTCCACACAGATGGACAGCCTTATCCCTGCATCGAAAATCAGTAATCTCACGCAAGGAATGTTTGTGGGTGCTGTTTCCGACAATTTTGATGAGCGTATTGATCAAAAGATTTTCCATGCGGAGATAGTGGTGGATAGCGCAAAGGTTTCTGCCGAGATGAAAGCCATACCAGCCCATACCTGTGATAGTAGACTTTTCGAAACGAAAGATGGCTCTGATAATCTCAAAGAGACCATCGAAGCCAACTACCGTAAAATAAAACAAGAAATCCTCTCCTCATGGATTCTGAGATAGAACGAATAAAAAGCCACTCCGGAACTTACCCACTTAATTAAGGAGTAGGTCTTGGTAGAAAGAAAGATTGTTTCTCTAATAATTTGCCTTGAGGTGACTGCTTCTTGAAGCGGGACAAACCGTAATGTACTGTCCTTGTAGGCCGGATAGTAGTTTGTACGTACAATGTCTGAAAGTTGTTTCATCTCATATGGTAATTCCCTTAAACGCTCCAACCAAACTTCCTCCAAAAACTTATCTGTAGTCAATACCGAAAGTGTTTTTCTCTAATTCTACTAACTTGGTAGGGATAGAACGTGTGCGAACTTGGGACGAGATAGTTTACTGCTTCTGGGGTAACACCCTCACTGCGAGCTATCGCTTCGGCAGCCATGAGCAGAATCTCTGCATAACGATAGACACCGACATATTGCTTTGGCTGTGCAGTTATCTCCGTACCGGAGGAAAGCCAATAGTATGGAGCTGGGGAAAAGATTTCAAAAATGATCTTACCATCATCCTTTACCTTGAAAAAAGTATGGAAAAACTGGTGATCTTTTCCTCTCAAGTCTTCATCACCATAACAAGCTAAAAAGTACGTGTCGGTCGAAAAGCGTTAAAAGCCACATGCTCTTTAACATTATCCCAGTTCTTGGCTATTTTCGGAAATGCAAAAGAAGCCCGCGAGAGCGTATTTTCTCCATAAATGACATATAGATATTCATCATTAGTAGGAGTTGTGCGGAGCATATTGAAAGCGGATTGGTCTTCGCGGATGCCATTGGAAAGCAAGTTGGTGCTTGCCTGACTTGATAATAGGGCGCAGTATTTCTGCAACCTGAACATATTTGTCCTTTTGCAACAGTCTGCCACTCATGTGCAGATAGACATCACCAACAAGGCACGAGCGACCAAAGGCGTCACATGCGATTTGTTTTCAACAAAACTTTTATCCGGTAAAGTCGCGATGGCTTCAAGCAAATCTTTCTCTACCTTGGCATAAGATGTTTCCATGCTGAGGTATGAGGAATCTGCCCGTTTATCAGGGAATGCCCCGAAAACACGGATAAGATAAAAGCGGTTGAAGGCGCGGAAAAATTTAGCCTCACCTATAAGTTTTTGCCTGTTCTGCGGATTTAATCCTAACGTATTTGGTATTTGTTGGATGATAGTATCTGCTGCCTCTATTCCATCAAAAACAGGCGGAATATATTTGCTAGCCAAATCCTTGACAGAGGAGGCTGTCATATTTTGCATTGTAAGTGCAAAGGTAATAGCCTTGAGTCGCCTCACTTTCGAGACAGTCCCGAAGGTAACTCCCCATGCCAAGGGTATGCCGTTATCTTGATCCGTAGAAAGATAAAGTTGTGATAGACCTTTGGTATAAAGTTCATTCACAGCTGCGCGAGCTGCTATTGAGTCCCCATACGTTTTTCGTTATATTTTCCAACCCGGTTCTACGGATTCGTTTTGACAGGAAGAAACGAAAACAACTCCCATTATAAGAAGTAAAACTTTTGACTTTATATTATTTCGCATAAATCATTTGTTTTTAAAAATGAATAACCATCAGCTTATCTGACTGGTCAGGGAAGATGAATTTGTTAATGTCGCTTCTGACAGGGGGCGGTGCTGATAGACAATACTGGCATTTAATCCATGCCGTTTAAAGGAAACGATAACTGGCATTCCATCGGGCATTATAGATCGTTGCCAAATTCCGACCCTCTTCCTGAGTTTGATTCATGGAAAGAGTCAATCCTATAGTTAAGAGCTTGCTTTAGTAATCATTTTGTACAAGTGATAGTTGGACCTAATGTCAGGACATTCTTGCGTGATGCATAATTGTTGTGACATTTACTCCTACCATCATTGAGAAGTCCAATGGGGTGAAATCAATGCCATAATTGGCGCCAAGATTCATAAATCTAGTCAGATTGCCCGGCATGATGTAACGCCCCTGTTTGTCCGCGGCTTCCTGATAACTTGCATTGGCAGAAAGTGTATGAGATTGTGTCTCACTGTTTCGCAATCGCCAGTTTAGATTCATGTCTATGCTGTTGTTCAACTGAGTAAACCGCAGGGTATCAAGGTTTTCGTATGGTGTTCGCTCATTAATGTAGTCAAATGAAGATTTGATATTGCGATGAGCCTGATAGCTTGACAAAGAAACTGAGGCAGAAAACTTCTCACTGGGAGTAAAAATTGATATTGGCAGAACCTACAGAACCGCTTGTTTTTCTCTTGCTTTTGTCCGAAAGATCATCGCGCTGCACACCTCCACTAAGTGCAATGCCCATTTTGTTCTCAAAGAAGTTACGACTAGTAGTTGATCGTGAAGTTCTCATAGTCGTTGTTAAAGTAATAGGCACCGAGTGTTTCATAATCTGGACTGATTCGTTCATAGCCGATACCTCTAGTATTCCCCAAGAAGCTATATGCCAAATCCGCCTTGAAAGCATGATAATAGCTTTTTTCCTTTACTCTTAAATCTCGCTGCATGATACTTAGACAATATTCTAAGGATAGTTTCAAATCCTTAATTATGCTAAGACTTCCTTCCAGCCCAATAGCTATGTTTTCTTTTGGATATATTCCCAAGGCATCAGTATCAAAAAAAATATTGCTCATTTTATCCTTTGCCGTAAAGACAGTTCCTCCCTAATGCGAACTTATTAGCCTCATATCTGACTTTTTGCACCCATATCCCCCAACGCTCATAGTTGGGACGAATAGATGGATTCAAAGAGTCAGCATCCACACGTCTTAATAGCCGACCACCCATTGCTGAGATTTGCCATCTGCCCGGAGTCAGCTCAATACCGGCACCTGTGAACTGGTGTCCGTTGAGCGTATAAGGACTAAAGCTCATCGACACATCCCCTATATGTGCTCGTACCCATTTGTAGGAAGGGTGAAGGCTCAGACGGTTAGGAAGTGAGGGGTAAGAGAACTTTTGCCCCATAATTATTCAGATTGAACGATATGGGGATATTAAAGTAACTCATACAGCGACATATTTATAGAGCCGGACGGCTGATAAGTAAAAAGACTGACGAGGACTGCTTGGGCGTACTATTAAATTGAGTTACGTTTGCAGAAATGCTACCACTGATTTTTTTAGCGGTTTCTTCTTGCGAAACTCTAATATCTCCTCCACATTTTGGGCAGAAGCAGCATTGCTCCATGTTATCAACATGAAAAACACTAAGTGCTATGCGTATGATAAGAGGTTTATTCATATTTCGTAAATGTAGTATTATTACTCGCCAGTTCTCTTTTTCAAGTTTGACATCTGCTACGACATAAGATTGCGAGCCATCTTTGACGAAATCCTTTTATTCTGATGACTCCCCTTCTACCATCAGCAGTACGTACCAGCACGAAATGTGGTGTACGGTTTTTGTTGAAGTTTGTTTGATTAGTTTCCGACCACTTTGTAAATTGATTCATGTCAGAAGAACTTTTGATGTTGTCAAAGATGGCATTTGTGATGTTGATCCCCATTGAACCGGGATTATTTACAAAAGTAGCATCCTGGGCATTGTCTATCTTTGGGAAAGAATTGGCTTTTGCCTGATTGGGTGCAAAGAAGTAGCAGTAATTAAAAGAAGAGTTGAGGGCAAAAAAACCAAAAATCCACCCATACTCCCAATTTATCTTGTGCTATCTGGTTGGATGTTAATACTCCGCCGAATTTAGCTGAGTAAAAGCATCCGATACTGTTTTTAGCTTCATTGATGCCGAATTTAACATCATACTGTTTGATGATGCGGTATTTGGTTTAATCGTAATAGCCTTTTCTACTGTTTTTCTTCCTTGCCATTTCCTGCTGTCAATTGTAATTTGTAGGTTCCTGGGTGCTCAAGCCTCACGCTTGTTGTTTGCTTGGTAGGAGAAAGAACTTGTGCTCCATCACATACCCAACGGTAAGACAACCCTCCTATAGTGAGGATTGGTTGTTGTCAGTGTCAACAGTGCTTCCCAGTCCTGATCTACTGGCGATGGTTTATACGAAAAATCGGCTTGCATAGGAGGTTGCAGGGTTAGAATTTTAGTAAGTTCCTCATATTTACTGCCATTGAATACTTTGAGATGGATTTTATGCTCCCCACCATCCGCAAATGTTATCGTTCCTGGATGTTTGTTGGTTGGATGTAGAGGAATGCCCTTCAAAAAGTCCATTCGTATTGGCTTCCGCCTTTACTCTTATTGGTAATAGATACTACGCCTGGGGCGATGTCATTGAGGGCGATTGAAAAATCAAAGTCTATCGTCATGGCAGAATCAACCCTGATGGTTTGCTGACTTGTCCTTTCCTCTACAACATTCCACACTCGCAAAGTTATTTTGTGCTCACCAGCCTGAGTGAACACGACCTTAGCCGGAGTTCTCTCATTGGAACGACTGGGGGTGCCACCCTCAAAAAGTCCATTCATACTCATCAGCCCCATAACTTTCATTTTTAGTTGAATGGTTACAGGAGAGGTTTTATCTTTCGATGCCTCTATGGTGAATGCCGATTCGATGGGAACGGTAGTCTCTTTGAGACTAGGAGGATAGCAATATAGTAAACCCCAAAATTGCTAACTGGTGATATAAAAAATATTATACTTCTTCATGTTTTCTTACTTTTTAGTCTTTTTGGCTAATTCTAAATTTGACACACAAAGGGCAATTCCTTTTGCATAAAATTCTCAATATTTTTCATTAACTTCAATATTCTTTGTTTTGATTCCCAATTCTTTACATTTTTGTTTTATAGAAGCTTTTAATATCATTGAAGTCCTGGTAAGTACTTTCACTTTTTAACAATATCTACAAACATATGAAATCCATAACCTGTATCATTAATTATAATGCTACTCGAATCCTGTCCCATTTTTACGTTTACAAAAACATAACATTTTCCCCAATTCATCCTTAAAATGATTTCTCCAATCCATTGTGTTATCCCAATGGCTATATATTGGAACATATTGATTTCCTTCTTTAAAGTTACGAGTCAGGTATTTTTGTTTCTCGATAATAACGTACAGAATATATAGTATAAAGACATAATGTGTCTAAGGAAATATGCCTCCAAAAAGATTCTTCAAGGCATTTCTTGACATTTTTCTCTAAGTGTGGAGCATTAGATAAAAAGCACGATCGAGATGTCTTGAACTTTTTCCCAACGTTGGTCGTGTCAGACTCTAATACATAATATCCTGTTGGAATAGTAAGGATATCACTTCTAAAGTGATAAAATAGGGCTATTCCCAAACAGCAGAAAATCATACTTGCTATTATGATTTTATTTTTATCTTATTCAATATCATTATTTCAATACATTTTTCAAAGTTAATTTCTTTTTAGAATCATAGTCACAAAAGGTTTGTATCCTCTTATGTATAGGGAGGATGCCCCATGCACATAAACCGTCTGATAGTCATAATATCACGTATTGTCAATTCCTAATTCTTTCCGCTTCTTTTTCCAGAAGTCATTTATATTATCAAAATCTTCTATATACTCAAAATCTTCATAAGGAGGTTCAAACCAATGAAAAACTATAGACTGCTTGGCGATTCTGCAAACATAAAAGCCTGTTTTTATCCTCTCGGCAAAAAACATACCCCTCTAATCTATCTTCTAGATGATTTCTCCAGTCCATTGTATTATCCCAGCTACTAAATTCCGGATTATATCGCTCCCCTTCTTTAAAAGTTTTTAGTGAGATATTTTTGTCTCCTATAAAAACTATAACCATACATAGAGTTATATCTATTTATTGTATCCTGTGTTATATTTTTCCAAAAGTTTCTAAGTTTCTCCTTAATGAGTTCTTTAGGCAAGGAGCATTCGCCACAAGGATAGTACTCGCTGCATATATCTTTTTCTCGTTGTCATTACCTGTATTACCTGTACGATATTCAAGGACATAATAACTGCTTTTTGTCAATCATATTGCATCTTGATATAAAAAGACAAGACTTCCAAAGGCAAAAATACTAATCCTCCTAAACAGAACTTTCTCATATTCATAATCTTCCTTCTATTTCAATTTCTTTTGACATCATTGTTACGAATGAGCTTATATCCTCTCTTATATTGCAAAATGAACCATGAACCGAAACCGTCAGCAGCCTGTTGACAAAATAGAATCTAGAGCAACGGAAGCATATTCTCCAGCCTGTTTTTGCACATTCTCCATCGATCCAAATTTTTCAACATCGTCTTTATCTAATCCGAAATGGTCGAATACATCGAATTTTTAATTTAGCCCAATATTTTTGTTGTAGCATCATATCGATAGTTTAGCAACGTCACTTTTGGATCCCAGGTGTCATTCAAGGCAAAAAGTTAAGCCGTGAAGTTTATCGAAAAAGAAGAAAACATAGGACGTTTAATGTTAAATTGTCCAATATAATTACTTATAGAGAGTCTTGATATATCACCGTTAACAACTCTAAGAGCTTTTATGTAAAGTCGCTTAACCTCGGAAATCAAAAGATTGGGTCGTTTCCTCTTTAAACACCGCATCCGTTAGTCTTGAATCTGTATAATGATCTTCAGACGTTTGATATACTTGTCTATGCCACTCAGCTATTATTCTCTTGTTATTATCTTCAAGGTCACCACTTGATACCCACTTCGCCAAATTGATTAAGTTTTTGAACAGTTCATCATCAGTTTTTACTGAGCCGCTCAAGGTTTTCCCTCACTTTGTCATCTTTGATAGTTGAAAGATCGAATGAAGTGCCAAACTTCATATCTTCAGCAATTTCATCTGATGCTGGAGTCAAACCTTTACCTTGTGCATCTTCAAACTCATATTCGTCACGGTCTTTTTCAGACCAAAGCCGGTTTTCGTTACAGTTTGAATCAGAACTCTTGGCTTTATAGCAGGGATCTCAGACTGTTCAAACAGAGAAAAAGAATAAAAGTCTCCAACACCATTACCGGGTCTTTCCAACAGTTCCATCAGTACAATCATACTTTTTTTATTTAAGCGGTCTTTGTCTAACTTCGTACCTATTCCATATGCAACTCCAGGCATATACATAGTTATTGTATTACTATTTATGCTTAAAAGGATCTATTCTCTTGATTTTTATATAAGGTATAGTTACAAGTACATCGTTATCTCCAAATTCAAGTTCCTTTAAATAGTATTTGTGCGAGTGCATTCCAATCCTCTTCGATACCATTGCCCTTTTTGGACTTGAGTAGACAGAACAACAAACTTCCGCTTCTCAGTAAGCCCTTCTCCTCTGTAATTGAATTGCATTGTAAGTGTTTTCTGAAAATTATCAGTGTAGTTATGCCTTGTTGTGGCAGATTATTGAATTTATCTTTTAGCGCATTCAAAATATCCGGCTCTTTAGAAAGTGTTATCTTTGTATCGTTAATCCTATCCCTGATGTATTTAGCATTTATATCTTTAATATAGAAAACTCTTGAGGATATAGCATAAATTCTCTGATCTCCACAGGTAAAAATTATCTACATCAAGATGGAATATTTTTCCATTTACATTTATTGTGTAATTAGCTGGATTAATAATGATCCGAACTGGTTCTTTATTAGAAGACATTATCTTCCAAGGTACAGTGTCCCTTTTTGCTGTGTAACCATAGCTGTCAAAATATTTAGTATGAGTTCTATACCATGTTTCATAAGAATGACCATTTATTTCAAACTCTGCAATGCTTCCAGAGGGCAGGGGTGTATAGAAGTGTCGTTATAAAAGAGGGCTTTTATGATAGAACCTTTCGGCAATTCTATTTTATCCCCTTTTGCAGATAATAGTGACTTTTGAGAGTTCATTATAGCATCAGATACATACTGAGGAATACATACCATACGACTTTTTGTATCGCTCTATTTAATATCCTTAGCTTTATCCATAGCAGTAAATACTGCAGGATTAGCCATGACATTCCATTGAAAAGCTGCTATATCTGTTCCATCCTTGTAGTCCAGTAAATTGTTTGTTATGCCCTGCGTGTCTTTGCCATATTCTGCATCAAAAGTATGCTGCAAGGTAAAGATACCATGACCTACTTCATGAGCCATGGTATGAATCAACGAAGCTGTATTAGGGCATGTTACCTGCGAAGATATACCCGAGATCGACTCTTGCGAGGCATTTCACCCAGTAAATCTCCTTTTTGCCCCTCAAGACCTGCTAGCACCATTCAGCACGAACAGGTGAGCACCATCGAGTGTTCCTGCTGCTTGCTGATAAGTCTTTTGTAGATTAAGCATCTCGGTACTTTCTTTGAGTTCCTTGTCATAGCCCCAGAAAGACTTGCCGACCGTACTCAGCAGTCCATCCTTTTCACTATCTACTTCCCAACTGTAATTGCCACGCATGCTTTCATCCACATTCACGGTGAACTGCACGCCAACAGGATTATAAATGGCATTGAGTTCCTGTTCAATGGCAGCCTTGTTCAGCTTCACCTTGTTTATCAGTACAAGAGTAACCTTGTGCTGCTGCTTGGCATAGCTCACCACACGGAGTTTGCCGATGACCACTCCTTCGTAAACCGCAAAGACATCATAACTTGCACCAGGCGATACGGGAACGCAGGCTAATCGTCCATGTCTGTTCTGCCTCATTAAACTTTGCAGGCAGTGCAGCGGTATTGGGTTCTGAGGCAAAACGAACCTTTTTCAAATCTATATTCTTTGAACCCTTATACTTTGCCGTAACAACATCATTCTCGCCTACAGGAACAAGTTTCAAGGTGCAATATAACCCTTTGCAAACGACTTGTAGAAGCGGTCTACCTTGACGCTCTTCTTATACCACTTCTCCTGGCCGTTATCAAAGGCATATTTTCCTTCTCCACGATTGAATTCTACGTATCCGTATTTCCTTGACAGGGACTCTGGGTTGAAGTCTCCAACACGATCTACACGCTCGCAGGTGAGTTGCACTCGCTTCTTTTTACCTTCGCTGCCGACATTGTCATCCGCTCCCTCTTCTGTGCTGCGCTCTGCTGCACTGACCTGATAGCTATTCCCTTTGCTGTCGGTAACAAGCATTGGGAAAAATACGCTCATAAGAGCCATTCTCAGGTACATCTATCTTGATGGTATGTGGGGTCCCGTCCACATCTGTCGTTTCTATTTCTCCCGTTTCGGGATTATAGGTAAACTGCGGTATATCGGGAAGTGTAAAGTCCAGTTTGTGTTCACGCATACGAATGGTCGCAGGCTTCACATCCTTACCACCATCATCAACATAATCAAGGTTGGCTATCTTCCCCTTCTTTTCATCGTAGGACGCTTCTACCGTACCGTCTATCTGGAAGTTATCCACATTGATGCGGAGTCGGTCGAAACGAAGTGCAACGGGAGCATCGATAATGGTTTTCAGTCGGGTCTTGCCACGTCCAGAATACCAGCCGTCTCCTAAAGGGGACAGCTTCGGTAATGGTCATGGGATAATCACCGCCGATAGTAACGATGTCCCCTGCCTTTATCCGTAAGTTCGGCTCCTGTGACAGGTCTTTCCTCACAGGTTCCTTTCCACAGTCAGCCAGCAGTTCATCATTCTGTTTTGCTGAGTGTAAACTCACTGCGCCAGAGAATACCCGGACGGTCATCCGTACAAAGCGTCCCCACACGCCATTCGTATGTCCAACCTAATTTTTAATTGGAACAGGGGTAAGGTGTTCACCAGCTATCTGGGTTCTGCTCCATTCATAAGTGTTGAGCTTGGTCTTGGGGCGACATTCTACAATGTAGCCAGTGGTTCCTATAACTTTTGTTCCATGAAAGATCCACCTTGGCAAAACGAGGAAGGGCTCTCAAACCCGTCGGTGCCTGACAGTTGTCATTAAGATAGAACCAGTTGATTTCACTATAACCGCCGTTTTCAAACATCCCACTTCATCAACACCGTCACGGGCTGTGGCCTGCACCCTGCCATGCATAGCAACGGTTAGGGAAGAGAATGGGTTCAAGATGGGTATAGTTCAACGTCGTATTACGCGTGCGGACACGATAAATTTCATTGCCGTAGGCAAAGGCTGATTGTGGAGCAGCTCCGTTATTGGGAAGCTCTTTGAGTACAAACTCATATTCCGTGCCTGCAAGTCCCTGATGACGAGGCATCCATTGGAAACGAATATAGAGCGGCTCGGTGACTCCAATCTGGGCATCCTTTTCAGGAAAAATTGAGAATAGGAGGTTTCTTTACATCCAAATAAGACCGTCCCGTATGCCAAGCTGAAAGCGTTCGTCCTGTATAATAGTCTACCACTTGTACGGAGGAACTCCGTATGGCCCGTGGGTAACTGACCGTTATGCAGCCTGCCGTTAATCTATAGGTTCTGTGGTTGAAGATAGGGGGACAGGTCTATATTGGTCAGACGGGTCGGGACATTTTGCACTGAGCTCCAGCATCGGGTAGCTGATTTCCTCACGGCTGATGGCAAGAAAAACCTGTACTCTTAATCTTGATGCGCAGTCTGGCAAAGAGCAGGGGTTGCTGTAAGTCGCGGTTGAGCAGATTGACTATCAGCCTGTCACGGCTTCCACTATAATAATCCGACAAGTAAGGACTTTGAGGACAGGCCATTGAACAGTGGCATGGATAGGGTAGTATTGGGCACGCAAAGGCTGCTTTCCTCCCCAACAAAGGACGAGGAAAATCAATAAAACCTTAAAAACGCCAATAGAAATGGATATGTTGTCTGTTCATATAATCTGCTTTTTATTATAAGTCCTACCTATTGTTATTTTCTTTTTCGTGATTCTAAGCGTAGATTTCTCGTTTCCAACAGACAGCTCCACTTTGAATACTCCTTCCGTATCGCCACGCAATTCATACTCAAAAGTATACTTTTTAATGTTTTTAATCTCCTTTTTATCCATTTCAACAGATGTCGGAGAGAGGAGTCTAAGAGTAAAGTCCCTTGGTTCTTTGAGTTCTACATATACTTTAAAATCCCTAGTAGTCTGATTAGGGCTAACCAAAAACTGTTTAATTGCATCTCCTTTTCCATCGGGCAAAACCACCCCTCCTTCACCAAGGACTTCTAATCTTTGGCTGACGACCGTAGAACAGTCACCCTAAATATCCTGTGAGTATTACTTCATAGATACCAGGTGTTGGAATGGTAAAGACAACGCCTTCGTTGGACTTGCTTGTAATAACAGCATTGTCGGGCAAGGACCATTCTAATTTGTCTGCCCTTATACGGCTGATGTTGACAGCATGAATAGGAGAACCAGCTGTGACAGATGACGGTATGGTTATATCCAAAAGGCAATTCTGTGTTGCTGGCTTTGATTTCAACCTCAGCTGTTGCCGTACAACCTTTTTCATTTGTAACGACAACTCGATAATGACCAGCCTTACTTACTGTAAGTTCCTTGCTGGTCTCGGTTAAGGCTTGTCCATCATGCAGCCATTGGTAGGTGACATTTTCTTCGCTCGGTATAGCTATTATTTTTACGTGATTGCTCATGGCAAAAGCGTAAACCCACTACTAAGTTTTACTTTCATCTTTTCTGGTTGTTCTAAGACAACACGATAATAGAGAGAGCAGCCAGCTTGATCGCTGATGACAGCTACGTACTCTCCTGCTTTGAGATTTTCCCGATTAGATGTAGATATAGTATTGTTATCTTCCCAATGTATGGGTGTAAGGAGCCGTACCACCTGACAGCTCAAGAGATATGGCACCATTGTCTGCATCGTAACAAGTCGGATTGGTAATCGTAGGTTTTGATAGAAATGGCTTCAGGAGTTGTTACCTCGACATTCCGGTAATGGAACAGCCACGACTGTCTACAACTCTGACAAAAAGCTGCCTGCTTCATTGATGGTGAGATTTGCTTCCGTTGCTCCTTCCTTGTTCCATTCATAAGTATATGGAGCTGTTCCACCTGACACGGTTGTGGAGATAAGCCCACTTCCACTGTTACACGATGGAGGGCGTGTCGTAAATGATAGGGTAAGCAAGTCGGGCTGTTTGAGTTCAAAAACAGTCGATTCAGCGGAAATGCCATTAGCATCAGTAATCTTTACCTGGTATTGACCTGCTACGAGGTTGTGAGCAATACTATCCATCTGTAATGGAAGTTGTTCTCAGTTCCACCAGATATTTTGTACCAAGTATAAGTGTATGGGGAGTTGTGCAGGACGATAGGGTTTGCCTCCTTTCCCATGAGCGGTCAGTTCTCCATCACTGTCATCGTGACAGCTGACGAAATGTGTTTCTTCAACATCTACTAGTTAAAAGAGGCGGTGCAGAAAGTGTCATTGCTAATTGCGCATGGCAGCCACAGGGATCCTGTTTGTCTTCATTCCCCAACAGAGCAAACCTCATATCTTCTAGCTTCTTTGCTGTATATTCGCCACGAGGAATATTGCGAAGTGTATAGATGTATTGATTACCATCCGAATGCGAATCTGTTGGTGCAAAGACTTGTCCATCACTCTTCCGCACAAAACGTACTGTATATCCGGAAGCGGAAGGGGTGCCACCGGAAACAGCTATTTGAATAGCCCCATCGGAAGATTGATAGGCCAAAGGGCTGGTTTTTGCTCTTTTCTGTAATACTTACAGCCTCATTTTGGCTCTGTAAGTATCACTTGGTGGATAAGTTCTTCTCCTGATGATGTCTTTAGCAACACAACCATTGCTGTCTTGCACACGCAAAGTATAATTGCCAGCTGATAACCGTTTGAAACTTACATTGCCCGTATTGAATGTTTGTGTCTGCTACAGAACCGCCTGCATCTGTAAGTGTAGCGGTGAAATTCCCTGTTCCACCAGATGCCGCCAATGCAATCTCTCCATCATGACCGGAAAAACAACTAACATTCTTTTGGGTGAAAGAATGAGTGATGGCTGGACGTTCTGCTATTATAGCCGTAAACTTATGTCGAGTATCACCTGTATAAGTATTATTGCCATTATAGCTCCCCTTAAAGGATATGGCATAAGTCCCAGAATTATATTCTCCAAGGTAAAAACTATTAGTTACTATCTAAAGTTACATTACCAGCATTTCCGATAGACTGACCATTTATGAAACAACTCAAAACTTCTCCCGAAAGCAAAGGACGATCTAATGTCATCTTAATTATAGCATCACCTGACTGGTGGCATCTTTCAAGGACAACTTCATGAGATAAAACAGTAGGAGATGATAAAGCAGCCTGTAAACTTATCACTTCACTAGACTTTACCGGATTGAATATTCGAAATAAAACAGGTCTTCCTTGAGCAGCAAGCTGCTGGAATGCACTTTCACTCATCAAATCTGTTCCACTAATTTTTAGAGAACCATTAGGGTGAGGAATTAATAACTGAGGAAGGAACGTTAATCCAAGTTTGGGCACCATCTGTCGAATATTGCCATTTGTATACAGAATGTGGAAAACCTGCTGTGTTTGTAATAATAATTTTTTCCTTGCTAGGCAACAAGGAGGGTTGATTATTTGCAAAAATTAATTTTGGATAAGCGCGGTAAACGTGAGTAGTCACATGTGAATTATATAGTACTGAAACACCCCCACCATAAATTTGTTTCAGAAAACTCTGTCTGTCCGCTGGAAGCAATATATTGCTCAGCAGTATGTTCTCAATCAGAATTCCAAAAACCAAGGTCTTTAACTTGTCTCGATGTTTCTGCCCAAATATGAGTAATAGGACCTTCGTTTGCAGGTAATGAAACTCGGCCTGTTATACCGAAACGATCACGTTGTTCCCGATGCATATAGAAATCAGTAAATTCCTTTTTGCTGAACTGTTAGCAGTAGTATAATATAGATGATTATAAAAAACGTCTTCTACCGCTATATAAAAAAGAATTCTACATCATACTCAAAAATATATTCTTGTGCATGAAGTTCAAGTATTCCCAATAAAAAAAGAAAAAAATATAGATGCGATTTTCTTCATAATTGTATCTTTTGCACTTTTACTTATTGAGCTATGATTCTTTGCTTTTAACGACTAAGATATATTCATTCTCTTTTCCTTGTAAGATTTCTTTATCTACAAATTCTCCTGGAAAGCTGGTAGATACTCTCTATAAAGGAATTTTTGTCTTGGGAATCGTCTAACTTATATAATGCTATAGATACCAAATCCTTATAATATATATCCCATTTGATTGCAATACCTTCCGGCAAGGCTTCCAAGTCAAATTTAATCGAATCATTGTCCATCCTTTTCATCTTAGATTTTTAGCATTATAGGATTGGATAGGTGAACGCAACTGATTAGAGGTATAAGCAATCACTTGATAGAGATAACTTTTCCCTGATTCAATGTCATAATCTTCATACTTTGTGTTTATAGAACCTTTTACACGCTGAGCGACAAAATGATTCCTGTCTTCGGCTCTAGTACGTGCCACAATATATCCGGCAAGGTAGGGATTTTCATCTTGGGCCCATTCAATAACGTTCCTCCCTTCCTCTGCCAGTCCATCTGACAATGACAGGTGTAATTGGGGAATAACATTTGGCTTAATAACCTCTATCATCTCGCTCAGGTCAGACTGGTTATATCGTTCATCAAGGGATGTTAACACTAATAAACCTTATTATTTAGGGTTGTCAAGGTTTATACTGTCCGTATAGGTTGTTTCACGGATGGCTAAATCCGTAATGGGGATGATTCCTCTCCCTTTGTTTGTCCACGATACAATCGATAGCCATAAATATCAGTATCAGAATTGGGCTTCCATGACAGATGAACGGCACCGGACTGTCTATTTGTGCGGACAAACCTTGTGGTATTCCCGGCGGCACACTGTCACAGGGCTGGATAAGTACCGGCAATGAACGGGTAGAAGCACTTGCTTGGCTTCTGCCTCAATTTTATAATAGATATGCCTTCAATATTCGTTATATGATAATTCCGCTGCTGTGAATTGAGACTACCGGCAAGAATGGTATAATCCCTGTCGTCAGTAGAATGAAGAACATTGAAGCCTTTGATTAACTCCTGTGATGTATCGTCAAATTGCCAAGATATGTCTGCTCCACCATTCCTATCAAATGAGGAACTTGTTATCATCGGTATGACCTTCAAGGCTGGATAAGCAATCCCGAAACAATATTGCTATACGCTCCCTTACTGCCGAAAGGCGTTACGCCAACAACCCTATAATATATGGTCTTCCTTCAGGGATACTATCCAAATAGGTAATCGGAGCATAAGGATTCTTATCCACATCTGCAATGCGTGTAACAGGCAAATCTGAGATTGGCTTGAAAAATCTTACCATCCTCGCTCTTCTCAATAAAATAAGAAGAATAAAAGATAGGATAGCGTATTATAATCCCACGATAAAAAGCCCGGCTTCATTAAAACGGGCAGACAATCCGATGGGACGAATTAGTTTAGCTGTATCACCGACAATGGTAAAAACAGCCCCTTGCGCTATATGATACTTTTTCTTGGGCACAAGAGGAGTAATACGGTACAAGTACCGTTCACCATTTTTATATCCTTATCCTCCCATCCCCAGCCGATTTCCTTAGCCATTGGGAAACAGAGATCCGCGGCATAAAGGGAAAATAAATAGCGTTGCTGCCGCATTTCATCAAGGGAAATGGCCTTGGAGATAGAATTATTACCCAAACTGACTTCAAAGTCTTCCCCGAAGACAGCCTGTGCAATGACTGCTCCCATCGGATATTGTGCTGCAATCCGTTTTAATGTATCTGTCGCTTCGGTTTTAACTTTTCCGAAAGGACTTTCAACTCAGGTTTATCCAATACGACACCGAACGTGATACCGTCAAACGCTCCAAACGGATACCATATTGATTAAGCAAACTCAACTTTTTCGCATCACTTGAATCCAACGCAAAAGAATACGGTCAGAATGTATTTCTGCACGGGCTCTGATATTGGATGTCGATTTCTGTTGTGCCATTCCAATAAGGGCATAAGCACAAAAGAGCGAACAGAAAAAGAGTCTTCTTAATATAACGCATATTTATTTGTTCAAATTAGGTTGGTTGGTATAGATGAAGTCCACACTGCCTGTTACCGTTCCATCTGGCAATACGTAACTGATAGTTGTTTGATACTTGCCTTTTCAAAACAGGCAAAGAGCCCATGACAAAACGATTGTAAACTTGTGGGGGCAACAGCATCCCTACTATTTATGATTGTATTCTAGAAGGTGCTCGATAGTCATTGTATGATACCAAAGAAGCATCAAATGTAAAGGGAAGTGATATAAAGATAAGTTCACCGATTCCAAAATGTAAAGCTGAAAGGTAGTTCTGGCTTGGTGAGAAAGCTCTATAGGGAGGGGACGCTGATTGGCTGTTCTTCCCTCTCGGAGAGGTGAATATTTCCATAAGGGTATCCTTCATAAACAAGTGGTAAGACTGTACCTCTGAAATATTCTTCCTTGAGGTCGGAACGAAGAAAGTAAAAGGCTTGTATTGAGTTTTCTCCACACCGATGACTTCAGCTTCATCGAAGGCTTCCTTACCTTGCACATTAGCTCCAAGCAACAATGCAACACCTGCATCTATGGCAAGATTATCACGGACCTTGATACTCCGCATCTTATCTCTGAAGGTGGCATACTGACTGGTTGTAAAGTCATATTCCAAAATAGATTGTTTCATCTCATTGGAAATCTTTTGCTATCAGCTTTTCCGCCACCAATTTGTCCTGAGAAATCATCATTGTCTTTTTATTTCCTTAATTCCAGAAGATTTTTTATTGTCGTTTGCCATATCCTTCTGTGCTAGAATACGCCAAATCTAATTTGTATTCTGTCTGCCTTTCTCAATTCCGCAGAGTAAACTCTAAACGACTCTCTGCTTCGTTATATTTGAAATCTATAGATATACGCTCATTCTGTTTTGTTACAAAACTAAGCTTTGTAGTCAAAACCTTTTTCAAACAGGTATTTTTGTCCAAACTAGTAGTTGCACATAGCCTTTGGAGTATTCTTTTGGGAAGGAAGTATCTCTGCCCTATCACAGGATAGGCATAGACAATATTTCGTATAGGAATGTCACTCGGCGCGCCACCTGTCGTAAAATGATTTATCTTTTTCTTCAAAGGCTGGTTTCCTGAGGTCAGTACCCGGCTTCAAACACCATTCCTCAATTCTTCGAAAACAATACGGACTTCTGCCGTCAAATCTGTATTAGGAGGAAGAATTTCTAGACTGAAACGAACATCCGTCTTATCTTTTTCCCCAAAGGAGCTTTACCCGGTATGACATGTTCCTCTTTATCTTTGACTATGAATTCCTTGAGATTGATGCGGTAATAGGTCGTTTCTCCAGCATCAGTGGTCGCTTCGAAACTCTTTCCTATTGCAATGTTGAAAGTTGCCTGAGGAACGGAGAATACGCTGACTTCATTCTCTTTATCAGCAGGAGCCAAATCATTTATCATTGGTTCTTCTATCGGAAGAACTCCCGTATTACAACATCGCATTCCTCACCGATGGAAAGTTTGAAACGCGCCTTTACCCTTAATCAATCCGAGTACATTGAGATTCACTCCTAAATAGCCCTTAAAGAAGGTTGGATCAGGAAGTCCTGCCTGCAAAAAACCGCTGCACATCGCCCTTGATTACTGGTACGCGGGTACGGATAAGCCATAACTTTACCTTTACGCCCAATTCTCCTTGTAAATAGGGCATAGGTTTGCCCCATGGCATACCAACCATCCATACCGATAGTACCGAACGGCCTCGACATTGTGCCTCGCGCATGAGTCCTTGAGCATCACATCAAAGCCCAAACCTGCATTGAAATTAGCATACATTAGCAAGAACTGAATATCACCGGTCTTGACGGATAGTTCTGATCCGAATGCAAATCTTTTCCCCGTACTTAGTGCATTTAGATTCCGTCCAAGACTCAACCCGTTTAGGTCTTGTCCCAATATGTCGGTCTACAGCCTGTGGGGGAGCTGGCATATCCGGGATACTGACTTCCCTGCCATAAAGTAAGAGCCTGTCTTTATGGCAAGAATATTTCTAATGCCAACTGTACACCAAGCCTGTTGGACGGGGTACCCAAATGTAAATACCATTCTTTAGGGTCTATATGCAGAACGCCCCATCCGGCCTGGCCGCGTTCACCCACACCACGAATGAATTCTGCGGGAGTATTGAGATAAACTTCAGAACTGGCATGCAGTACATGGTTTTGAAATCCATCTGGATACATAATGTCCCTGATAGTCCCATATCCTTAATTGCTCCTGGAATAGATTTGATGGCCTTGGCTAACTGATGCCCAGTCATTTTTGCTTAAAACTGTTCCGATAACTTGGCTGGGAATATTTGCTGTTGTTTTTCGAGCTTGTCACTGACAGAGGTATTACCTCCGCCTCCTCCCCTGTTAGAGAATTCCTCATAACCATAGAGATCCTGCAGATGCCAATCCACCTGCCTTGAAAATATCATTTCAAAAAGCAGCTTCGCCATAAGCGACCTTACCGATTTCAATAACAGTAGAAGCCTTTGAATCCAAAGCCCACTTAGAGGCATCAGGGATATAGTTTGAACTGGTAAAGCGTCCACCTTCCGGACTTCTACCTTCAGCACGCACCCCTGATGTTAAAGCACCGCCTATTCCGTTAAGAGTCAGAGTCCGATAATTGGTATGCCCGGATGGAAAGTTGCCATTCCATCAGCAGTACCAATAGCAGAAATCATCTTTTCGTCCGAAAAGCAGCTCGAGCAGTAATGGAAATATCATGCTTTGACTTTATACTCGTATCTTTTTCTACCTTGCCATCAAAAAGAAAACCCAAGAGTTACATCACCGGCGAACCCATTACCGTAAATCGCATCACCTCTATGCCAATTGAGATGCCCGTTCAGCGTTATAACACCTGCGATAACAGAATTTACAGCAATGGAACCTACCTCTAATTTATCAAACACCCAAGTTTGATTTTCATATTTTGCAAGGAGGTTTAATCTCCGTTGCTCGGAGAATAAGTTCTTTCCAAGATTAATTCCTGCTCCTATTGTTAATCTTACATGCTGTGTATCAGAATGATTAAGTGATTTGTTTATAGATAAAGGAAAGTGTCCCAATTTTGCTCTCCTTCATAACCGAAGTATTCTGCGGAAATGTAAGGTGCCTAGTTGTTAGCTTTAAGACTACGGAAACTAATCCTATCAAATTTTGTTTTGCGATGTTGAATCATCCTCATTCTTTTCAAGGGTCAGTGTATCCATGAAGTATGGCTTCTGGAACGAATCGATCATCTAATAAACGGAGAGTTATATTTGAGTTTTTCTCTAAATGAGCCTTAGCTTTAAAAATAGAAAAATCAAGCGCTTCTTCATTTTGACCCGCAAAAGTATATTCATTGTTAGGTTGCAGATAACCTTCATATCCCAAAGTCGTGTTCTTACCTTTAAAAGGCAGACCAAGTTGCCCGGAGAACTCCGCGGAAACAAGTTCACTGGCTATAAGATTCAGACCGAAATGCTCAACAGAGAAACGCCATCCGTCAGCGCTCCCTTTATCAAGTGGAAGAATACTGTCAGCAGAGAATAACCCTGTTATACCATAGTCATCTATTAATAGTCCTTTGGCAGAAAAACTTGCTCTTGAAAAAAGCTTTGGGTAATGTTATGGATACATTCTCCGCATACACGCCCTCCACAAAAGCTTGTTCGTCAGGAAGATAGCCTTGCTGGTATTCTTTTGGGAAACGTGTTATGTCGGAATTTCGTTTGCTACTGAAATCTAAAATTACATTATCAAGTGAGAATACGTAATCTTTCAGCCCTCTAATCTCAAAATTTGGCAGATCTAAAGATACAAGTAAATCATCCCAACTATTTATGATCATGTGCTAAAATGTCCGACAACCTGATTTAAAGAGTTGTCTTCTTTATTGAAAATCGTCTGTTGATAGGCTGTTTTTTGTTCCGTTTCTCTCTATATTCTGGTTCCCCGCCTTTACAATTAGTGAGGTTGGGAAATGGACTTCTGCATCTATCGCTAGGCTATGAAAAACCATCACACCCAATTGTCATATAGGTGTTGCTTTGGGAGAATCCTCGCTCTTTATTAAGTCCGTCTCCCTTTAGGACAATTTTTGTGTTGCCTCCATTAAAAGGTATCTCCACATCGTGAAGAAGCGAAAGTTTTAGTTCTTCTGTCAATCCACCTGTATGCGTTCCTTTATCCCTTCTGCTCCAAAGAAAAAGAACTGTACGTTTACCTTCTGTTCCCTGTGGGATGACAGCTTTTGCATAAACGCCAATTTCTGTGGAGGAAGTTTGCAATGCAAAGCGACTTATGGCGATGGTTATCTCCATACCGCCTATCGTCCGTTTCATACCGATTGGGAGATTTATGGCTTCTTCTTCGTTATAATTCAGATCTTCCACATAATGATTACTTTCCGCAATACGTGCAAACATATTGTTCAGATCGCCTATCTGCTGTATGGAATTGCTTTTTATCTGTGAAAAGGATGCATTTGTACTCAATAGCAGAGTACAGAGTAATATGCTTATTCGATAATAAGCAATATATTTCTTTAAAAAGGGCTATGAAAACTGTCTGTATTTTCATAATGGCAAAGGTTGTAAAAGATAAAGAGACAAACAATTATGTAGATTTTGTCGATACAAGAAGTTCTCTAATATCAATATCAAGTACCATCGCTATTTCTAAAAGAGTATCCAAAGAAGGCTGGGTTTTATTGGAACACCATTTGGAAACTGTATCTCTCGGATTTTTCCAAGTTGTTCTGCCTAGCCATTTGTACTTGCTACGCTTCTCAACAAGCACAACCTTTAATTCTATTTATTATCGTCATACGATGATTTTATTTATTTCCGTATCCATTAAATATCCTGCAAATTTACTCTTTTTCTATTGGATAGACAAAGAGAATGACAGAAAATCCTTGAAAATCTGTCATTTTTCACAATACTTCCCTGATTAATCCTACCTAATCCTCGATTTCCACCTTATTTATTATATACTTATAACTTTTGCTATTTGAAAGCTGATTTATTCACTCAATAACAAATGATTATGGAATCAAACAGCAATGACAACTATGTGCTGGTATTGGAAGACCGCACGGAAGTGAAGAACGAGAATGAAGCTGGGAAAACTCTCTGTGGTTTCGGGTATTGATGACAAAGGGCAAACTCAAAACAACGGAAGCCAAAGACGTGCATCAAGCAGCCTTTTGAAATTCAACAACAAGGACGGCTTGCTGAAGAACTTCATGACGAATTTCCTCAAACAGTTCAACGAGCCGTACTCGTTTCGGACTTTACAAAGTAGTGGCTAACAACGTGGAGCAAGGTGTGGCATCGCTCCAAACAATGTTACAGAACCGTGAGAAGCCTGAGAACAAGCAGCAGTTGGCAGACAGTCAGGTGCGCTTTGACGACTTCCTGCCCAAACAGAAGAATGCCACCGCCATTGACGAGTCGAAAGATTGACTGGAAGCAGCTTGACAACCTCGGACTTTCCCGTGAGCGATTGGAGCAGAGCGGAGAGTTAGCAAAAGATGCTCAATTGGCAAAAGAGCAATCTCTATCACGATTGCCGTACCTATCGGTGACACTACCATCTACACTGATGCCCGTCTTAGCATTTCCGCACGGACGATAGCGAGGGCAATATCGGTTTGGCAGTTCATCCCACTTTGAGCAAAAGAACCACAGCTCGACTTTCCCTATATGGGACTACAAGTTCTCTCCCGAGGAGAAAGGAACAACTTCTTGCAACGGGCAATCTTGGCAAGACCATCGAGGTAACACCCTAAGAATGGAGAGCCATTTGCTGCCTACGTCTCTATTGACCCGCAGACCAACGAAACTCATCGCCCTGCGTGCTGACCGTGTGAACATCCCTAAGGAAATCAAAGGGCGTGACACTTTCCGATGCGCAGTACAAAGACCTTGTGGAAGGGCAAAGCCGTGAAAGTGGAAGGTATGACCGCCAAGAGTGGTAAGTCCTTTCAATGCTACTTTGCAGGTCAATGCCGAGAAGAAAGGGCATCGAGTTTATCTTCGAGACAAGCAAGAGTTTGAAAGAGAACGACAGGAACACACACAGCACAGCAGCAAGGCGTACCCACATAAAGCTCTGCGGTTTGGAACTGATCAGAAAAACAGCGTGAAGCATTGGACAGCGGTCGTACACTATATCTAAAGAACATGGTGGACAAGACAGGGGCAACCTTTTCAATGCCTACGTCCAGATGGACAAGGAACAGAACCGCCCACGTTTTTACAAGTGGAATCCAGACAAGAAGCAGGAGACCGGCAAAGAAAAAGGTGGTAGCCGTAGCCGAAGAACACAAAGACACAGGTTGCCGTGAACAACCACGGCAAGACCAACGAAGCCACCAAGAACGTGAAAGAGCCGTTAAAAGTCCGGGACAGACACAGCCCTACTGCCGAGCAAAAGCAGAAAGCAGGACGAGAAAGAAACAGAAGAAGTCCCGTGGACGTAAGATGTAACCCTTAAAATCTATACTCGACTATGACAACTTGTATTATTGCCGAGAAACCCTCGGTAGCCAGAGATATTGCCCGCATCGTAGGAGCAACAGCAAGACAAGACGGATTTATGGAAGGCTAGCGGTTATGTCGTTACATGGGCAATGGGACACCTCATCGCCCTTGCCATGCCCGAAAGCCTACGGTTTTTGCAGCCTATAAAGCCGAAGACCTGCCCATCCGTCCCAATCCTTTTCAGGCTTAGTCGTGCGACAAGTGCGCAAGGACAAGGAGTATATATCCGACCCCAGCAGCACTCAAACAACTCAAAGGTGATACGGGTCTTGCTTTTGACAAGGCAGACCGCATCATCGTAGCCACCGATGCAGGGCGTGAGGGTGAGCTTATCTTCCGCTATATCTATCACCATCTTGATTGTACAAGCCTTTTTGACAGACTTTTGGATAAGTTCACTTACAGACAAAGCTATCCGTGAAGGACTTTCCAATCTCAAAGCCAGGAAACTGCATTACGACAATCTCTATCACTCTGCCAAGGCAAGAAGCGAAGCCGATTGGCTCGTGGGTATCAATGCCAGCCGTGCCCTGTCCATTGCTCGCAAAGGGAGGCTATTCTTTGGGGACGGGTACAGACCCCGACACTTGCTATGGTCTGCCGTCGGTACATAGAAAATCGTGATTTTTTTCTTCCGTACCCTTATTGGAAACTCTCCGTTCTCACAGAGAAAAGAGGGCTTATCGCTGAAAAGCCGTGGCAGTAGAGACTATGAGAATGAAGCGATCGCACAGACCGCTCTCGCCATGCTCTCGCGAGTCAGAGCCGGCTTACAGTGGACTTCGGTCGCAAGAAAGGTGGGACGTACATCGCCACCCACTCTTATACGACCTCACCTGCCTTACAGAAAGGATGCCAACAGACGCCACGGCTTTTCAGCGGACAAAACCCTCTCGATAGCCCCAAAGCCTCTATGAGAAGAAAAATCACGACCTATCCCCGTAAAAGATTTCAGAATTTTATATCTTTCAGATAATCAATAGAATAACACCGAATAAAGAAGAAAAAGGGTTACGATTTGGAAACGAGCGAGTTTCTTTTCCCCTTCTTTATTCTGCAATGTCTCAAAGACCACTTACCTAACGTTGCAAAGGTAGTCTTTATTTTTCGATGAAAAACAAGAGAAAGCCACACTTTTTTTATCAGTCCGTTTCATTTTTCCGCACTTGAATTGGCGTTTTATGCCCAAAGCCCATCTCATCGTGAATTTGCTGTTAAAAACTTCCTTTTTATTGTTCTTGTCGCCCTTTTGTATATCAAAAACAAAAAAAATCCATGCAATTCCTTGCAAATTAAAGAAGAATAACCTATATTTGCGTTTAGAAAAAAACAACTTAAACGTTCATGCTTATGAAGACAACGTTGATTTTACCAATTTCAGCCCCCTTGACATAAAGAACGCCACTTTCGGCAGTCAAGGGAGATATGCAGGACTCTACGAAAAGGCTTTGCATTAATCAATTTTCGCACACACGATACAATCCATCCCACTTTTATTTTACGGATTTTCTCTCTTTACCGTTTTTATTGCGGGTATCTTATCAGACTGAAAAAGAACATAGACAGTATTAACTTATGGGACGACATTTACACGAAACAGCATTTCTAATAGTTACAGCCTTATTCATTCCCGTGCAGTCCCGTGCGCAGTCACCCGGTCAGGTCAGCGGTGCGGAGGCATGGCTGAAGACCGTCCCCCTGACGACGGACCTGCAGGGGTACTATCATTGGCGCGACTTCTCGGGCGACTCCGTTAGAACCAACCTCTACGATGCCAAGGGCGCAGCCTACGGTGGTGAGTTCACGCAGCGGCACACATGGATACGGACTTTCAACTTCAACCCCGCCCTGAACTTCTCCGAGGGGAATCAGCCGAAGGAGAGTCTACTGAAATACTCCAACCTCGCGCAGATGACCGTCATCGGGGTGTTTGCCCCGACGACCACCGCCTATAACAAGGACGAGGTGCTATATGCCGTCAGCGGACGCAAGGGTGCGGGAAGCCTCGTGAGCAGGGACAAGGCGGTCGGGCAGCAGGGCATAGAACCGCTCGACTACGGAAGCACGGCCGGCGAGGACCTTCTTTATTCGGGGAGCGAGAGGCAGACCGCAGAGGAATTCAAGTCCACGAGTCCCCGCATCGTCTCATACATCAGGGCATACGCCCCCGTGCATTCCGTGTGGGGAGAAGGCAGACGTGCGACCATCACCACGGGAACATACAGGGACGGAGACGTCAATTTTACGACAGCCTTTGACAAGTCCCTGTTCGGGGGCGGTGCGCTCAATGGCTACACGCCCGAGCTCATCGCATACGGCAGGACGCTCACGCCGCTGGAGCGCAGGCAGGTGGAGACCTATCTCGCCATCAGATACGGCATCACGCTCAACGGCTCATACTATACGGGGACTGGCAACCTTTCATGGGACAGGGACGAAAGCGCCGCCTACCACCACAGGGTGACGGGCATCGGGCGTGACGACGCGGGCGACCTCTTCCAGCCTCTCTCCACGACGAGCTACGAGGAAGCACCAAGATACTCTACTGAAAAGACATACGACAGCTTCAGAGACGCAGACCCATACGGCCTGCCGACGAGCCAACGCCTTCTCGTCATGGGACGCGAGGATGGCTCTCCCATGCCCGACGGCGGCTTTATGATATGGGGCGACGACAATGCCGCCACGACCACCGTCGAGACGGAAGGAAAAACACCGTGGCACGTCATGAACCGCAGGTGGCTCGTCAGGACGAACATCGACTCCACCGAGTACAGGAAGGACATCTGGACGCAGAACGGCATCACCGTCACCTCCGACGGTTTTATGGATGCAGTGTCGCAGAATGAGCCCAAGGAGGGCGCATACATCGTCAGTTCCCCGCTCGACACGGGAAACGGTACGATGGAGTACACCAACCCGAGACTCCATCCCGCCTACAACGTGGGCTTCACCGAGGCATCGGGCACGAAGTGCGCATACGGCTTCAACGTCAGCGCACGGGGTGAGATCCGAATCGTAGAGAACGGAACTGTGCAGAGCAGAATAGTAGAAAGAAACACGGGCGGAAAGAGTTTCATCGTACGCAGGAAAGGAAACAGCGTAACTCTGCTCATAGACGGCCGGGGCAGCAAGGAGCTGCAGATAACCATACCCGTTGAAAGCACGGCAAAGGCTGCCTGCATGATTTTCGAGATCGCAAGCGGCGAGACAGCATTAAATATCCCCAAGCTGCGCAGGAACGGCTTTGGAGACAGCGGCAACATGGTTGAGCTCGGATACGGAGTCCTCGCCAAAGGCAACAAGTTCGCAGGTGCGGACTACCGCAACGTCTTCATGCTCATAGACAGAAACGCAGGCGACAAGACCGACATACATGAAAACATCATCATCAGATGCTCGCGCAAGGACGCGAGCCGTGAAAAACTCATCTTCGACAACATCTTCATGGACACCGACGGCAGTGGATTCGACACGTTCACCTTCGCCAGCTTCGACGGCATACTGGCACGGCTGACACCGCACGATGCGAGCTGCACGGGCGGAAAGCCGCGAAAGGACGGCAGCCTTGACATCAGCATGGTGGTCGGCCTGCCGAGTTTTTTTCATACAGCTTGCTGGCGGATTCCGTGGAGAATATGGAGAAAGGTGCCGTAGCTTCACGGGGAAACTTCACCACGAAGACATACACGGTGAAGAACCTGCTCCCGGGAAACTACAGTCTGCTCATTAAGCAGAACGCGGGCATCGACATCACGGCGGAGAGCACGGGAGGCGTCGAGTATGCCCATGCGGTCGGTCGCCGAAAGCAGGGAGAGGTCACATGGACTATTCCCTCGCTCACCTCCGACTACAGGGCGGGACTCTGCACCACGCTCGGACTGGGAAAGAACATCCTCCACGGCTTCGACGTGAAGAATGCCACGGCACAAGTCGTGGTCGAGGGTAAGCCCATGGGTGCTGCCGTCACCCTGAATGGAGGTGACGCACTCGGCATCATCTTCACCCCCGACACGGTAAGCTATACGGTAAACGGCATCGTCGTCCACCGTGCGGCCAAGAAAGCCGGTCTCGGCTGGCTCTTCGGCATGGGCTTCAACAAGGGACTCTCGACCATCGACGGGCTGAGCATCGACGGTGGAGACTTCGCCCTGATGAGCGTTTCGAGGGGCGTGGCCTACGAGACGAGGAAGGCTGTCGAGGACAGCATGGCGGTAATTATCGGCAGCGAGTGCAGCCCGAACGTGCCCAAGGCACAGGCAAGGTCGGCAGAAAACACCTCCTCCATCGAGAGACAAGCCCATTCTGCCCTCACCGTGACAAGGAAGGACGGGACTGGTATGGCGTTCAGTGCCGAGCTGAGACTTGCCAAGGAGACCGATGCCGAACTGCTCGTCTATGATACATCGGGAAGGCTGCTGAGCCGGACGGACATGGCGGGAGGCACCATAAAGCGTGCCGACTTCACCGTACCGCAGACGGGCGTGTACGTCGTCAAAAGCACTCACCTTAGAAGAAGAATTCACAAGGAAGATAATGGCAAACTACTAAACCCCAACGGCTATGAAGACAAAGCATTACCTCATATCGGCGGCATTACTGACAGCCATCACCGCAGCCATCGCTGCGACGCATATATACAAGGGACAGGACGGTGCACGTGAAAACAACGGCACGAGTATATCACAAGAGACAGCACAGACCGAGACGTTCACGAAGAACGTCCATAACGCAGAAAAAAAGCTACGCAGGGAATATCACGGACGGCAAGGAAGGAGGATAAGTCAAAGACGACAGCAGCAGCAACTTCTTCCGTTATGGCGACCACCTACACGGCAGACCATGCCTCGGGCATCATAGGACAGCCCGACGGACGGGTTTCGGACAACCCCGAGGACAACATCTTCGAGATAACAGTCGAGAAAGTCTCTCCAAATATGCGCGCATGGCTGGTCTATGACCTCAAGGGCGTAAGTTCTGGTCAGGGCATCAGCAGGAGCATCAACGATCGCACGGCTGTCGGCGGCTACCTTACGGTTCTTTCCAAGGACTGGAAGACCGTCAGGGAGGAAATAAGCCCCGAGTGGCTGAAGGACGGCAGGAACACCGTCCTCTTCACCATTCCGACGGATGCTTCCTACGCCTATTCGGTCAGGAACGTACATATCGAAACCGTAGCGGATGCTAAGACAAAGACTAATACCAATAAGCAGGAAGAAATAATCCTTTCCTCCGCCCCCATAGCCTATGACGGTCAGACCTACCTCTACGGCTTCGTACGAGGGAAGGCAAGCCGTATCTCTGTGAACGGCACAACCATCACCGTCCATGACGGAGAATTCGAGGGCATCGTGCCATCGACGGGCAGACAGCTCAAGCTCACGGCAGTCATTGATGGCAGGAACATCAGTAGGAAAAATAACACCCATACAAGGAGGCAGGGGCGGACTATGCCCGTGCCCTCGTGTCCGTCGGTGGAAAGGCGGAGAAGCAGTTCCTCGCACACAGGGCGGACAGCATCGCCATCGGCGGCAACGTCCTTTCCGTGAAGGCTGCGGACATCGCAAGGGATGGCAGATACTCCATCACGGCACTCCGCGAGACGGACATTCCTGCCCTTGACTACGGCATGACCAACGTCACCGCCAAGGGAGACGGCTACCGCTTTCTGCCCCACGGCAACCACTTCGAGGGCAAGGGTGCAACGGTGAAGATAAAATACGACCGCATGCGAATCCCGAGCGGTTTTACAGAAGACGACATCAATACCTATTACTTCGACCAAGACACCAGGCACTGGGTGGCTTTGGAACGTGTGAAGGTGGATAAGGCTACAGCCTGCGTGGTATCGAAAACGACGCACTTCACCGATATGATCAATGGTGTAATCAAGGCACCGGAATCTCCACAGACCGACGGATTTACGCCGACGATGATGAACGACATCAAGGCAGCGGATCCGACATCAAAAATCAATCTCATTACACCTCCTACAGCCAACAACCGAGGTTCTGCTAATCTCCAGTATGGCTTTGAAATGCCTCCCGCACGCAATGGTATGGCTCCATCTTTGGGCATACAGTACAGTAGTGAAGGCGGTAGTGGATGGCTTGGAGAGGGTTGGAATCTCTCTGTTCCTTCTATTACGTTGGATACTCGCTGGGGTGTTCCAAGATACGATACAAGTAAAGAAACCGAGACTTATTTGATGTCGGGTTCTATGCTTTCCACGATGGGTGACGATGGCAAGATGGGTGTGGCTCACCGTGGTGAGAAGATGAACCGAAAAGCGGACAGACAGTTCTACACTCGGCAGGGAGGAGACTTCAACCGTATTATCCGAAAGGGTAATTCTCCTGCCGACTATACTTGGGAAGTGACCGACAAACAAGGAATCAAATATATTTATGGTGGAGAAGGTGCCGTTCTCAAAGGTACCATCACCGATGCAAGCGGTCAAAGCCGTGAGGTGATTACCGAATGGAAGCTCAAACGTGTGGAAGAAACACACGGTGATTATATCGAATACGTCTATGAGACAGCCGACGAACCTGTTCGTGGTGGACTTGTGGCAAAAGCCATTTATCTTAAGGAAGTACGTGCTGGTAATAGCGGACAATCACCCCACACAGTGGTTGTCTTAGAAGGCAGTAAACAGAAACGACTCAAAAAAACAACAATGCAAGATATGGCTTCCTAACCTCATCGAATCGTTTGTTAGAGAAGCTAACGGTGCACTTCAAGGAAGTACGCTCCGCAGTTATGCCTTTACCTATAGCGAGGGTGCGTTCAATAAAGATGTGCTTACGGGTGTAAAAGCAACTCGACGACAAAGGTGCAGAAGTGTCTTATCAAAAAAATTTGAGTATTATGATGATGTGCAGGCCGTAAAGGGGTATGTGCCTTTTTAAGGAAAAAAACAGGAAACATGGAATACACACAATGACGGACTTGACGCAGGATTTATAAGTCCTCTCAAAGAAGTTGGTGGCATATTCAGCGACAAACCTACTGCCTTAGGAGGAACAACAAGTCTTTCTTATGGTGGTTCTTTCTATGCTGGTGCAGGAGTTGATGATCAAAGTTCTTCAACAAGTGGCACTATTGGTGGTTCTTTTAATTACTCTCATGATAATTCTAAGGGATTATTGACTTTTTGCAGACCTTAACGGAGATGGATTACCCGACAAGATATATCAGGATGGAGGTTCTGTGTACTATCGTCCGCAAATATGCACAGACGAAAAAGAAAATAACCTATGGAGAACCTATCAAAGTTATTGGTATCTCTAAATTTTCTGCTTCATCCAGTAATACTTTCTCTGGAGGACCTGCCATCAAGGCTGGGTGGCAGTATATTATGGCTACTGTTGCTACAAGTACCTCCCGCACAACTACCAAAACCTCTGTATATTTCAGTGATGTTAATGGTGATGGGCTTGTAGATATAGTTTCTAATGGTAAGGTTTATTTTAATCATATAGAATTTGATGCGCAAGGTCATGCTATTCCTCATTTTACGCTTAGCAGTGCCGATACACCAAGCCCTATCATCTATGATGCCAAGAAAAATAGATAAAACTATTGGGGAGGTTGATCCTGCCGAGCAAGCAGAACTGATTAAATCCTCTCCGATGGAAGATATGGTACGTGTATGGCAGGCACCTAAAGATGGAATCATCAGCATCTCGGGTACAGTTAGTTTGATTACTCCAACAGGCGAATACGATACCGATGAGTATGCTCATGCTGACGGTGTGCGCCTTGCCATTCAGAAAGGCAGTACAGAACTCTGGAGTAAGAAAAATTGCCAAGGGAGATGCAACAGCTTACAATGCTACGGCACAGAATATCACTGTCAAGAAAGGCGACCGCATTTATTTCCGTGTCCAGTCTGGTACGGAGGAAACAAGCAATGGTGCCTTTGATAACGTGAAATGGGCGCCTGTCATTACCTATGCTGGTGCGGCAGAAACACTCCCCGGCGGATTATCTACCACTGTTTATCAACCTCAGGAGGGTGCCGTTTATGATGCCAATACACTGACCAATGTGGCAGAGAGCACTTCTTTGAACCTGTCAGGTAAGTTCACCAAACCCGTCACAACAGATGATGTTACGCTCAGAATTGTCGCATCTAATGAGTTAAAAAGACAGCTTGGGTAATAATAATCCGAATTATAAAAAAAGAGAAATCTATACCCGTACCTTAGCATGGAATGAAGCGTTTGACGGAGAAATTAAACAGACGATTCCTAATCCGGATGGCTTGACAAATCTAAACTTTGAAATCTGTTCTTCTTCTAATGTGGACTGGTCGAAAATAAAGTGGACCCCACAAATAGAGACCATAGGCAAGGAAGGTAGCAGGCAGCGTACAGCAGGGGCAACCCATTATGTTCTCTTTGCTGACATGGTTAGTGAAGGTAAACCTGTAGTACTTGCTTCCAATGTTTCAACCCTGACAGTTACTCCGAGTATCACGATGCTACCACCAACGGTAAACGGAATGGTAACGATGACTGTCAAGACTGTAGACAAACTGCTGGGTAAAAAGACTTACACTTTCAGTGGTGGCAGTCTTTCAGGGGATCCTCTGATAATCACCGGTGTCAGTGCAGGCAAGATATGGATAGATTACTTCTATTCAGGTAACATCTCAGGTCAGACAGTAACTTCTGCAGCTACTGTCAGTGGCATAGGAACAGCACAGGCAGGCTTCTATGCCCAGACAGAGAACAAAGGCTTCGGCACAATGTATCGTGGTTGGGGTGGTTTTGTTTATAATGCTTCCGAAGGTAGGTATAGCAAACCTATTGATGAATCACTGCTGAAGCTCCCCGATAGCAAGGATGCCAAGATGGATCCTTTGACAATGGCATTTGTACCAATAGGAACAGACCAAAGTTCATTTGATAGATGGATAGGACAACGAGCAGAATTGTACCTTACAGCTAAAGAGGCTGGGGCTTCAAGACTAACTGAACAAAAATGTAATATTAACTAACCCTTTCGAACATATTGATGATATAACAGGAGTTTCCGGTACGTGTCTACAAGGAACCGGTGCTGTAGCTATAACACAGGAAATGGTTGCAACAAGTGATGTCAATCAGACAGGCATTGCTTTTACATACAATGATGCAAGTGGTAAGAGTGTAACTCGCTCCACTATGATGGATTTCAATGGGGATGGTTTCCCGGATATTTTTTTCAAAAATGGAATCATACAATATACAAATTCGCAAGGAGGTATCAGTGGCGAAAAAGTATAGTGGAATCGGAACCATTGGCAGTGAAAAATAAGTCTAAAGGCTGGGCATTGGGAAGTGATCCCATTATTTCGATAAGTTCTACGATTGCTCATATAGCAAAAAGGAAAGGATCATTCCAGCAACCAAGGCTCCAGCAACAAGGCAAAAAGCTAGTATGTCTGGATCTGTCAGTATTCCTCCCTCTAACAAGGATTGGAGCACAGAAACATTCATGGATGTGAATGGAGACGGTCTACCTGATAAAATTATTAAGGGAAATAAAGTTCGACTTAATTTAGGGTACAACTTCACAGAACCGATTGATTGGGGAATTGATCGAATACAAGGTGGTAAGGGAATTACTTATAACGCCAATATAGGTGGTGGCTTCAATAAGGGGTCATCAAGCTTCGCCGGGGGATACAATGTTGTAACCTCTAAGAATGGAGAAGAGTATAATCTCTCTGATGTAAATTCTGACGGATTACCAGATAAGGTATGGCGCAATGGCAAGACTATTATGGTGGCATTTAATATCGGTAATGGTTTTTATGGATGCCATTCAGTGGAGAGGGCTTTCTTCTCTTAGCGAATCTGCCTCAACCTCAGAGGGTGCTGAGGTTGCATTTACTGTCAATTTCACTCCAAAGTTAATTCCTGTCAAAAATTTCCATAAATCCAGTTGTTTCTGTCAGTCATAGTATAAATCGTAACAACTACGCTTTTGCAAGACGTAGATGGCGACGGCTACCTCGACATTGTGGAATCCGATAAGGAAAGTGAACTGAAAGTAACCCGCTCTGCCATCGGCAGAACGAACATGCTCAAGAGCGTGACCAACTCCCTTGGCGGAACCTTTACACTGGACTACGAACACAGCACGCCTACCTACGGCCTGCCCGGTGGCAAATGGGTAATGTCGTCCGTAACCATTGACGATGGTATCTGTGATGATGGACCGATGATGAAGACGATGTTTGCCTATTCAGATGGACAGAAGGATCGCCACGAGCGTGAGTTCCTCGGCTTTGGAAAGGTCGTAACCAAGAATATCGACACCGAACAGGGAGAGTCCGCAGTCTATCGTCAGGCTGTGCAACTCTATGACGTGTCTACCTACTACGCACAGGGCAATGAGCTTGGAGTATCTGTAGAGGATGCCAAAGGCAACAAGTACACCGAGACACACAATGAATATGACGGCTATTATATCACAGCCAACGGTGACAGCTATACTTTCAACAAACAGAAGAAGCTCTGTAGCGACCGCGCTTCCGCTTTCGTACCGCTACGCTATACCGCCAATAAGCAGTATGAGGGACAGGCAACCGGCATCACCACCTCTGAGGCTTGGAACGAGTATTACCTCACAGGCTATCACGGAGAGCTGAAGTCCTACAAGTTCAGTGATAAGGGCAAGTTGGGTGCTGACGGTTCGGGTAAGTTCGACTACCAAACCGCAATACAATATGCTCACAATGATAACAAACATATCTTCGGGCTACCTACCAACGTAACCGTAACGGGCGGTGATGGTAAGACTTATCATCAAGTTTCTGCGACTTACGATTTGAACTATGCCGACCATATTACGCAGATTAAGCAACAACTCGGAAGCAGCGAAGCCGTCTCTGACTATACTTATGATGCTTACGGCAACATTATCAAGACCACGCTTCCTGCTAACAGCAAGGGACAGCGCATGTGGTACACCTACCGCTATGAGCCGGTGATGAATATGTATGTGGAGCGTGTAGACGATGCCTTTGGCTACCGTAGCGAGGCAGCCAACTTCGACTACCGCTATGGCATGGCACTCCGCCGTATGGATCTCAACCACTTCTATTATGAAACAGATATAGACAACCTTGGACGTGTAAAAGCTGTGCGTGGTCCTAATGAGTTGGCAACAGGCGTGCCTTACATCATTGCCTTTGACTATCAGCCTAAGGCTACTTTCGGCACTAATGGTATCACAGCACCTGCCTATGCCGTGACTAAACATTACGACATACAGCACCCAAGTAACGATTTGGAGACCGTAACCTTCGTGGACGGCTTCGGGCGTCCCGTTCAGGTGAAGAAAGACGGTGTGGTAACGACAGCTGCTAAGGGTAGTGCTCCGAAAGACGAGACCGTGATGATTGTCAGCGGACGCAATGTCTATGACGCTTTCGGTCGTGTGGCTAAGGCTTACTACCCTGTAACCGAAGCAGTGGGAAACAAGACTGCTTTCAACAAGGCATTTGACAACGTGTCGCCAACCGTAACGGTTTATGACGTGCTTGACCGTGCTATGAAAGTAACGCTTCCGGACAATGCTGAGACCAAGACGGAATACTCTACGGATGCAGGTAGCAATGCACTCGTAACGACTGTAACTGATGCGTTGGGTAATCGTCAGGCTACCTATACCGATGGTAGTGGCAAGACCGTGAAGACCGAGCAACTCAGCGGACCCGATGGTATCATTACCACTTCTTTCGAGTATGATGGTATCGACCGATTGGTCAAGGTAACAGACACCGAGGGCAACGTAACGACATCCGTCTATGATATGGGCGACCGTCGTACAGAGGTGAACCACCCTGCCAGCGGTATCACCACATTTACTTATGACAATCTCGGCAATGTACTCACCAAGCAGACAGCCAATCTCAAAAAAAGGAGGGCAAGACCATCAATTACGAGTACGATTACGGTCGTCTGACGGCTATCAACTATCCCGACCATCCAGAAAAATAACGTGAAGTACCATTACGGTGGTATCAACTCTTCTCACAACCGTATCGGCAGATTGATGCTCCGTGAGGACGGCAGTGGCGCTATCGAGTATTACTATGGTAAAATGGGTGAGATTTTTGAAGACGGTACGTACGCTGATTGTACCTAATCAGGCTGTGGCAACCTACGTAACACAGTGGAAGTATGACAGCCACAATCGCCTATTGGAAATGATTTACCCCGATGAGGAGAAAGTAACCTACGGCTACAACCTCGGTGGGCAGGTAGACCACGTCCGTGGCTACAAGTCCTACGGCTACGATTATGTGAACAAGATTGGCTATGATAAGTTCGAGCAGCGCACCCTATCTGAAGTATTGTAACGGAGCGGAAACGTTCTACAGCTACGACCCTGCACGCAGACGTTTGCAGAACCTCGTGGTCAATGCTAAGGCAGGTACTATTATGGACAATGCCTATAGTTATGACGCTGTGAGCAACGTGCTCGGTATTAAGAACAATGCTCCACTCCCACAGAGTGGCAAGGCAGGCGGGCAGATGAGCCACAGTTACTCTTATGACCCATTGTATCGTTTGGCAAGCACAACGGGAACCTACGCAGGAGCGGACAATAAGACGGCTTCTTATACCCTTGCGATGGGCTATGACAATATGCACCGTATCACAAGCAAGAAGCAACATCTCTCGCAGACAGGTGTACAGTTCGAGGGCACGCTCAACGCAGGCTACGAACTCGCTTATACTTACGGCAAGGATACGGGTAGGGAAGTTCCAACTCGACAATGTTCGTGATATTAACTACCGAACGGAAGAAACTCCTACGGACAGCACCAATATCAACAACGGACACAAGTACACTTACGATGCCAACGGAAACCTTGTCTACATCAATACCTCTCGTGTAAAGAAAGACGGTAAGGAAGATGAGAAGACAACTGAGCAGAAGTATCGTTGGGACGAGGAAAAACCGCTTGTTGGCAGCCGATGAGAACGGTTTTTGTGAGCAACTATTGGTATGATGCCGATGGTGAGCGCACGGTGAAGACGAGTGGCGAGAATGAAGCCATTTATGTCAACTCCGAGTTCTCGGGTGGTAACACCGGTACGGCACGCTTCAGCCTTTATGTCAGTCCATACCTCGTGGCAGGGCAAGGTGGTAAATACACCAAGCACATCTACATCGGTAGTCAAAGAATTGTTTCTAAATTGGGTGACTTGGCATCTTATGGTGCAGACCCAAGACGAATACCTTATGCAGGCAATGAGGCTGATGGCGTAACCGTAGACTATAAGGCAAAATATAGTCAGCAACTGCAATCCATCAAGGATAACTACAAGGCGTTTGACCAACCTTATAACGGTAAGGACAACGACGACTACGTGAACGGTCAGGGTTTCTGCTGCAACGACGGTACGCCGGAGGCGGCACAGGCAAGGGCACGTACAAGGGCTGCAAACGGCAACTTCAAGCCAAATGACGACTACGAGAAGATGCAGTTCTACTATCACCCAGACCATTTGGGCAGCTCAAGCTACATCACTAACCTTGATGGCGAAGTATCGCAGCATATCGAATACGTGCCATTTGGTGAGGTGTTCATTGAAGAACGCAACAATACGTGGAACACCCTTACCTCTTTAATGCCAAGGAACTGGACGAGGAGACTGGTATGTACTATTATGGTGCGAGGTACTACGAGCCAAGGTTGAGTCTGTGGATGACTGTGGATCCCATGGAAGAAAATCTACCAAGCAGTTCAACGTATAGTTATGCAGCGAACAATCCTATAAGATTTATTGATATGGAGGGAAAGATTCCGTTTGATAAGTCCGTGGCTCATACACGTATTTCCAGCGGATTCGGTATCAGGAAGCACCCAATTACAGGAGAATTGAAGGGACATGGTGGTATAGATTTAGCTACGGCTGGTACAGGACATGATGTGCATGTCTTAGCAGATGGTGTTGTAAAAAAAGGTTGGGTGGAATGTGAAAAGTAGATTCAAAGGGAAATAAAAACGGGATATGGTAGATATGTTATTGTTCAACATTCTGACGGATATGAAACACTTTATGCCCATTTAGATAAGAATGGTGTTGCAGTTTCGGTTGGTGATAAAGTATCTGAAAATGATGTGATTGCAAAATCTGGAAATACAGGTGGCTCTACCGGCCCTCATCTTCATATAGAAATAAGTAAAGGGAATATTTTGCAAAAGAGTAATAAAATAGATCCATCCTCTATTCCTGATCTTCAATTGTTATTGCATCCAGATAATAAAGTATATTATGGAGGTGAACTTTCTCCTGTTACGGTATACGGACATGCACCTACCCCTATGCTATTACAGCCTATATCTTTACCTAAGATAGAGGAAATTAAAAATTAATACTCAAGATAAAGAATAACTTATGTATCTAATAGGGGGATTTTCCACCCTATAAGATTATAATACTACAAAAAATGAAGAACTATATATATATATTCATTATTACGTGTCTTTTTGTCATGTTGTACTTATTTTAAAAAAATGATGAGAAAAAAAGAATATCACGAAAAAAATAAGGATTTTAAGACTACAAAAAAACTGACAAATGAATCATTTTTCGGACTTTATCACTCAATTTCATAGAGATTCTGTGTTTCAGATACAAAGAGTCGCTCAAGAGGTTACAGGATTTAATTCAGACTACGAAGAATCTTCAATAGAAGATGAAACTGATTCTATAACAAATTTTTTTCTTGGGGAAAAAGGTGATTTAATATATTATTTAAATAGTGCCAACAAAGCAATAAATGATTCGATGTATACAGTATCATATAAATTAGATTCAGAAGATAGTGCAACGGAAAAAAATTTATATACCTCAAAGTAGTTGTTTCTACATACTGTCTTTCTCTAAAAATCAATGGTCATTGGTATTTGTCTGAATTTGTTTATAATGAAATGTAGTGGAGGGTCGTTTTTATTTTTTTATAATAAATCAAGGATTAAGGTTTTTGCAAGTTATAGATCTTACATCTAAAAATAAATAAAGAAATAAAAAGAATCAGGCGGTAATGCATCAGATTGGGAGTTATTGTAATAATCATCTGATTATCAATGTACTTTCCAAAAAGATAAAGTAGTGTGGCAGGGATAGCTTCCCTGCCTCTTGCTATATTTGCACCACAAAAACCAAGAGAAAAACGAACATACGAGAACGTTTCGGCACTTTATGCTCCAGATTAGGAGTTGAGTTTCAATGTCCGCATTGCCACTCAAACAATATTATCAAAAAGTGGTAAAAAGTAGTACAGGTAAACAACGCTACCGATGCAAACATTGCCAGAAGCATTTTATCAGCGACTACACATACAAAGCCTATCTTCCTAATATTGATAACTGATCAAAGAGGGATTGGGCAATCACAGCACGATACTAACGTTGGGCATGATGATTTATCAACCTTCATTCTTATTTACTCTCAAAGGGATTTTTGTCAGTTGCACTGCTTGCTGTTGCAGTCTGACGAGAACTTGGGAATAGGTTTCAAGTTTTTTTCCAGCATTCGTTGAGCAGTGGCGACAGAATGATTCGCATTGAGGATTTTCACGGCTTCATTGTATAGCACGCCTATCTTATGTGTCAAGGCTACAATTTCGGAGAGTTTCTCCAAGTAAGGATTCTTTAATGGATCTTCCGTGATGACCTTAAAGGTTTCACCCAAAAAGCCTTGCTCGGACAAAGTCGCTCTTTGTCTTTGCTCCCGATTTGCGGTAGAGTCTGATAAGCTTCTGCTGGTCTTCGGAATTAGGTATCCTGATGTGCCATCTGTCCCATCGTGGGCAGGTGGCACATCTGCCGTCTGGCTTCTTTTGTTTCTGCTTTTTCATTGCTTTCTAATCACGACTTTGGAGTGATTTAATCCCCCTTCAGGGCAAGGGTCTTTGTGGTACAAATGGCAATTTGTGGTACAAAGACACACCTTGCCAGTATAAAGAAAGAGATAGTTTGTTATGTTCCATAAAGTAACCTTTCTGGGGTGCTTTTGATAGACGAGAGTTCAAAGTTCAAGAAGTAAGTCAAGAGATAAGTTTAGACTAATTTCTTGACTTACTGACTTTATGAGCTGACATATTTTTGACTAAAGTTAATTTTTGACTTAGGTCGAAACTAATTTCTTGACCAAAGTCATAACTGACCATTTGACTTAAGTCGCGACTGAGTTCTTAACTTAACTCATAACTTACCTGTTTGCGGTATTGGATTATAATGTCTTTCAAGCATGGCTTGTATGTCGCTCTGCCTGTAGAGTATCTTGCCACCGATTTTGAAATAGGCAATCGTGCCATTGTCCCGATAGTCCTGAAGTGTGCGAGGACTCAACCGTAAAAGTTTGCACACTTCCTCGCCTGTCAGGTAAACCTCTCCACCCAACATCGGACGGGCTGTGGAGCAATAACGCTCCAGTTTTCTTCAAAGTACCCTCCATCAACTGTGCAAACATCTGCATTTGAGGGTCTTGCTGTGTAATGATTTCGTTCTCTGTCATAGTTCATTCTGTGTTTGATTTCATTCATTGTTTGCATTCAGTAACTCTGCGATGTCGCTCTCCTTATAATAGCATTTATGTCCAATGATGGAGAAGGGTATTTTACCCGTGTCGCGATAGGATTGCAGGGGTGCGTTTGCTGATGCCGAGCCTGCGGCATACGGCTTCATTGTCGAGCCATTCGTCCGTTTCGGGCGGATTGCCGATAAGCTGTTCAATACTGTGGATAAAGTCTGCAAATTCGGAGCAGTGCCGCTCCCACGCTTTGCGGTCGATGATAATGAGTTTCATTGCTTTCTTTTTGTTTTGATTACTTTATTGTTACTCGGCAAACAAACTGTTATGCAGTCCATTGCCGTACTTATCGAGTGCAAAAGTAAACCCTCGGAAGCACCGCTGCAAGAAATGAGGAAAAGCAGGGAAATAGAGAGAAAACAAGAGAAAAGACCAAAGGAGAACCATCTGTGTTATTGCGGTAATGAGATGAGGTGCCGACTCGTTCCTTTTATCACATAGCAATTATTCTTTCAACAGTTCGATAGTTCGACAAATCGATATGTAGAACTATCGATAGATAGTTTTATCGATAGATTATTTTGACGATATATAGTTTTGACAACAGATAGTTTTGACAACAGATAGTTTTGACAACAGATAGTCATGACAACAAATTGTACAAACAACAGATTGTCCGTATTATCGTCAGTCCTATCTGTTGTTGGTTGTTACGCCTTGCGTCCAAAGAGCCTGAGTATGCCGTATTCTTGTCGTGCCTATACTCTCTACGGTAGCCCAGCCCTGCAAGGTTGGGAGAGATGAATACGACCGCACGAATACAGTAAATGGCAATACCGCCTTGAAACAGAAAAATCCTGCGGTGGAGATTCTTCTCTCCATCCGCAGGACTTGACCTTGTCAGGGCAGATTAGCTGCCGTTGTACCTTTGCACGATAAGAAACGGCATCAGGGACTTTGCGTGTGCCTTTGCTTACAACGCCTTTGGACTTACCCCTACGTCTGACCGACTATTGGCAAATGATTGCTCTTGGTAAGCAGCACTATCGTGCCTGTGAGTTCGGTGTAAAGACGGTCGTATTGTCCGCTTGCGGCAAATGTGTCCGTCAGTTCGTACCAGCGAATGTGGCTTGAACAGCCTTGTTCGCCAACAATAAAAGTGAAAAGCCTCTCGGGGAGCGGTGCAGGAAGTTCCCTCTCAAACTCGTCCTCCAAGACAGAAACAAGGGTATCGTACTTTGAGAAATGCAGTCCACTGAAAAAGCACTTCACTTGCTATTCTTTCTGCTTCTAAATGATTAAAGCCTTGCGCCACGGCATCGCAGTAGGCGGTCAGTGCCATGTCGGCTCTTGCCGTGATAAACTCCATATCACTCATTCTTTCGGGATGATGTTCACTCATATAGCTTTCCAACTTCAATCGAAAATAGGAAAGTTCCTTTTTTTGCTATTATCTGTTTTTCATACATAAATTTTTTTGCTGATTTCTAGAATATTGTTGCGTTTTGCTTTTCGATAGCTTCCGTATAGTCAGAAAAAGTCTTACTTTTATGTTCCTGCAAACGGTTCATGTCCTCTCTGATTTTCAGGTCGGTAATTTTTCCATAAATCTGTGTCGTTCCAATGTCGCTGTGTCCGAGCATCTTGCAGAGCGTCTCCATTGCTATACCATTGGAAAGGCAGATGGTCGTGGCGAAAGTATGGCGAGCCATGTGAAAGGTCAAGCCTTTCTCAATTTGGCATATCTGACCAATGTTTATACAGGCGAAAGATGCCTTGCTGACGTTCAATATTGGAAATATCAAATCATCGTGTTGTTTCCCTTTTATATGAATGTCAAGTATCTCCTTTGCGATGGGCAGAAGTGGAATGATGGCTTCTACGTCCGTTTTCTGTCGCTTGATACGTATCTCACAAGTTCCGTCATCATAATGGTGGATATGTTTAGGTGTCAGTCGCAACATATCCACACGAGCCAGTCCCGTAAAGGCACAGAAAATGAAGAGTTGCCTTGCTCGCTCGAACTGCTTGTTTAAGATGGGCGTTTGCAAAATGCGCTTGAGTTCTTCCGTTGTGAGATACCTTCTCGTGCCACGTGGTTTTTCCGCCTTAAAATCCACAAACGGGTCTCGGCGGATGTATTTTTTCTGTTGTCCGATGCTGATGAGCTTTCTCAAGAAAATAACCGTCATTTGAATGGTGGCAGGGTGATAATCTGCGCTTGCTTTTTAAGATAGAAATCCAATTCTTCGACAAAGCCATAGTCCAACCGTGAATAACCAATATCGGACATTCCGTATTTTTTTCCAGCAGGAAGGATACTATGAGCTGCTTGTCATAGATGTAGTTGCGGAAAGTGGATTGGGCGATGGAAATTCCCACACAAGGGCGTTTTTTTCCTCTATGAAACGGTCTGCCTCTTCCATGAGCATTCCATTGCTTTGTGAATCCTCCGTCAGACAATTTTTTTGAGCAGTTCTGCACTTACATACCCCTTTTGCCAAACCAGCTCATTGTATTTGGTTTGTATCTGTCCTTCCTTTTCTGTCAGTATGCGGTTGATGTTCTTCATCTCATCAGTGTCACCTTTGCATCTGCCATGCTTTTGCGTCCCAATTGTTTGGATTGACATCCAATCCCATACTGTATTGTACTTGTTGCCCGTTTATGGTGATTCGCCCCATTATCGGGCATCTGCCGTTCTTCTTCTGTTTGGAACGGTTAATGTAGAACAATGTCTTGAATGTACTGTGTGCCATAAGCTATAATTTTAAGGTGAAAGTGTGTTCTATCCGCTGTTGAATCTTCTGCATATCCTGCCTTATTCTTTCTGAATTGACCGCAGCATACACTTGTGTCGTTCTCAAATTGGTATGTCCCAACATACCGCTTACGGTTTCTATCGGAACACCTGCCGACAGGGTAATGACCGAAGCAAAAGTATGGCGAGCCATGTGAAAGGTCAGAGGGGTTTCCATACCGATACTTCTCTGTATGTGGTGCATCGCATTGTAAACCACGTCTCTTGGGGGAACGTCAAACACATATCCCGCACGTCTGCCCCTATATCTTTCCATAATGGTCTTGGCTGGGGAGAGAACTACTACACGAAAAGGAGTCTTCGTCTTGACACGCTTGCTTTTAATACATAGCTTTCCTTCTTCAATGATGATGTTTTCCTCTTTGAGATTGCGTATATCTGAAATGGCAAGACCGCTGAAGCAGGAGAACACGAACAAATCACGGACGACACGATATTTCTCCCATTTGATGGGCAGGTCGATAATCTTTTGCAGGTCGTCCTGCGTGATGTTTCTCGGCGTTCCTTTCGTCTTTTCGTAACTGTAACCAATGAACGGATACATGTCTATCATGCCATTTTTGACAGCCTTGTTCACAACTGCCTTCAATGCAGCCAAGGCACTGCATATACTGCCACGTTTCAGTTTTCGGTCTATTGTCAGAAAGTATTCATAGCCTTCTATAAAGGAAATATCCAGCTCCATGAGCGGAATATCACTTAACTTGTATTTCCTACGCACATACTCCCGAAGAAGAGTTTGCTGATAGGTACGCAGCTCCAGTGTTTTCATTGCCCGGTCTATGCCCACTCTTTCATGAATCTGTGTGAGGTACTCAGCATAGCACTCTAAAAAGCATTGCGCTTTGACAAAGCTGTCCCTGATAGGCATTGCGCACATCCGTAGCCGTGAATGACTCTCCACTTTCGCAAAGTTCCCGATAGCGTGCATGAATGAGTGCAGTGCATTCATTCAAATACCGGTTGATAGAATTTGCGATGGCACTCTTGCCGAGAAGACGTTGCTTTCTGCTATCCCAAAGAGATAATGGGACTTTCTTTTTTTGGCGGAAAAAGGCGGAATGCTTCCTGCCCAGTTCTATCCGTCCGATAAGCGGCACCATGCCTTTTTTTGTCCGCTCGTTTAGCCTGTGTGAAAAAAACGAGACTTTCAGTTTGTTTTCTTTCATTTTTTTCTGTCGTTTTTTTCTAATTTCCTTTGCTTGCAAAGGTACATACGAACAAGAGTTCTTGAGCTATGCAGAAAAAAATGAAAGATGAGGAATAAAAAAACCTATGCCACAGTTGTTTATATTCAATTCGTAACCCCTTTTTTACTTTGTGCCCTATGGGTTTACGAGTTGGTAACGGAACTATTGCCGTTTTTCGCTCAATCTTGCCATATCACAAAATGCAGAAAAGTGCATAAGTTGTTATTGTTCAGGTGTTTCCGTTCGTGTTTGCCCTTTCTTCTTTCATTGTCATTATTCTATGAACTATCCCACTAAAGGCAGCCTTCCTCCTATCTCTCTAAAGAGGGAAAAAGCAACCAGTACTGGTCACCTCTCCAACCACTACTGGTCGCTATTAGTGACCAGTACTACTTCGCCGTGTGACCAGTACTGGTCCGACTGCCGACCAGTACTGCTCGTTTTCACTACCTATATATAGTAGGCGCCCCGCTGCTGGCTATACACAGCCAAGCAGCGGGGCGCTACTAAATAAGCCTCCTCCCTACTCCTATTTTATTCGGAGCAGGGAGGAGACTATACTGATTGGAGAGAACTAATTACTTAGCGAGCTCCAGGAGCTTAGCGATGATCTTCTTGAGCTTAGCGATTGACTCTTCCAGATCCTTCAGGTCTTGATCAGCTGCATCCTTCACCTGCTTAGCTGCAGTAACGACGACATCAAGTTCCTTCGCCTTTGCTTCGAGAGCAATACGCTGCTTGCTGATTTCAGCGAGCTGAGCATTCAGCACCTTGATTTCTGCGATCTTATCCTGAATCTTCTTCTCGAGCTTGCTCTTCTCTACACGGATCTTATCCTCAGCCTCCTGAGCCTTAGCTGCAGCCTGAGCTTCTGCGAATCGAGCATCACGAAGCGCCTTATCAGCATCCTCGACAGCCTTCTTATTCTTTGCTTCTTCAGCCTTAGCTTCCTTGCCGAGTGCAATGGTCTTCTCTGCAAGAGGACGGAAAGCATCAAGAGCCTTCTGAGCCTGATCGATGGCATGCTTGTCACCGGAAGCCTTTGCATCCTCGAGAGCCTTCTTTTGCACCTCTAACTGCTTGGCTGCTGCCTCTGCATCCTTCTGCTGCTCTGCAAGGCGATTTGCGTTCTCAGACTGGATGCTTTTTTTGCAGTCTCAAGACTCTTGGCGGCACCTTCACGAGTAGCGATAGCCTTCTGGTACTCCTTCTTGAGAGCTTCAACTGGAGCAAGGAGTGTCTTCAGCTGGGCTTCAAGCTCTTCCTGCTGCTTCTTGAGAGGCTCAACTTCGGCACTAGTCTTAGCCTTTTTCCTGAGCCTGAAGCTTTTGCGATCTCAGCCTTAACCTTGTTCAGCTCAGCGAGCTTACTATTGTAGTCATCAGTCTTGCCCTTAGCATATTCTGTAGCGATCTTTGTCTGACGCTCCAGTGCCTTCAGTGCATCATTTGCAGCAGCAGCCTGCTCCTTTAGAGAGGCTTTAGCTCAGCAAGTGCTGCCTGGCTCTTAGCCAACTCAGCCTGCTTGATCTCAAGCTGCTTGTTTACTTCTACGAGCTTCTTCTCAGCTTCGAGCTTCTCACGACGGAGCTGATCAAGCTCTTTCTTAAGGTTAGCAAGTTCTTTCTTAGCCTCTTCCAGCTCCTTACGGACGGTAGCGAGATCGGTCTTCGTAGCGTTGTGTGCATCGACTTCAGCCTGCTTACCTTCTTCAAGAAGCTTCTTTTCTTCTGCGAGCTTAGCGATACGAGCTTGCAGCTCCTTGTTAGCGGCCTCAGCCTTCTCAGCACGAGCTATAGCCAGCTCGTGAGCCGTCTTCTCGGCTTCAAGCTTTGCCGTAGCTTCAGCAAGCTTTGCAGCAGCTTCCTGCTCCTTGCCTTGTGCTGCCTTGACTTGCTCACCGAGAGTCACGATACGCTCATTAAGAGTCTTCTGATCGGCTTCGAGCTTGGTGATCTTCTCCTGAGCAGCCTTAAGATCTGCAAGGCTCTTTGCATGTGTAGCCTGGAGATCGCTCAGACTCTTCTTACCTTCGGCAATCTGTCGCTCGTAAGGCGTAAGGTCTACATCATTCTTCTTACAAGAAGTAACTGAGGTTCCGAGGATAAGCAATCCAAGGAGTAGCGCTGGTGTAAATGTTTTCTTCATATCCAACACGGTTTAAATGTTATTAATAGAATGCCAAGCATTGACATCCAGCAACAAATATAGAAGCCTAAATCCTTCACATAATGTGTGGCTCCCCGTAACTGTGCAGTTAAATGGCAGATGACAAATGCATGTTTTGTCATCTGCATTTAACTGCACGATTCGATAGCCGACATTATGCGAAGGAAATTTAAATGCTTCCTTAATTCTTCCCACTGAGTCTTGAGGGCTCGACTCGGGCATCAGCTGATACCGCTGGATAAAGAGCCTCAGCGTCGGGATACTAACACCGAGACTCTGTGCAATAGCACTCTTCGTCTTTCCCAAAGCAAGCAAACGGCAAATCTCCGCTTCACATCCAGACAGCTTCAGGTGCTTACCCTGGCTTCCTCTTGGTCTACCAAGCCTTCTCCCCTGAGCTCGAAGTCGAGCAAGGGGCATCCCGAGTACGCTGAGCGATCAGCTTCCGTTCGATTTCCGCCGAGAGAGCAAAGGCAAAAGCAAGTACCTTACTTGTCACATCCTCTCCCAGGCGGTAGCCATCCTTGACCGTCCAAACAGTACACCGCCGCTGCATACATAGACTGAGGATATCCATAACCATGAAGAGGCTACGTCCCAGACGACTAAGTTCGCTACACAGGATCATATCTCCTTCACCAACCTGGTCAAGCAATGCCCCCAGCTCGCGTTCTTGATAATTGCGCCCGCCAGAAACAGTCTCTTCTATCCAGCGGTCAATATGAAGTAGTTCATGCATAGCAAAAACGCTGAAGTTCGTAACGCTGGTTCTCCGTCGTCTGCTTGTCACTGCTGACTCGTATATATGCGTATATCATGAGCTCAATATCAATTATAGTGAGTACCTAATGTATAAAGAACCCTATACTGCGACAACGACATCACAATATAATATAGGGTACACTTAGAAGGAAAGAGATGCGAGAAAGTCGCCAAGCATCCAGAAGTATTCCTCGATAATAGGCAGGTATATAACGAATCGAGGCGGTGACCAGCTGTTGCTGATCACCGCCTCGCGATGGGTGAGAATAACGATATGACAGCAGAAGCGAGTACGCACATTCAGAAAAAACACCTAACTCATCTCTTACGTACATACTACACTAACTATACTAAAGCCCATTTTCAGAACTCCAGAAAGGAGGTGTTCCAGCCGCACCTTCCGGTACGGCTACCTTGTTACGACTTAGCCCCAGTCACCTGTATTACCCTAGGCCGACCCTCGCGGTTACGGACTTTAGGTACTCCAGACTCCCATGGCTTGACGGGCGGTGTGTACAAGGCCCGGGAACGTATTCACCGCGCCATGGCTGATGCGCGATTACTAGCGAATCCAGCTTCACGGAGTCGAGTTGCAGACTCCGATCCGAACTGTGATAAGGTTTAGAGATTCGCATCCTGTCGCCAGGTAGCTGCCCTTTGTCCTTACCATTGTAACACGTGTGTCGCCCCGGATGTAAGGGCCGTGCTGATTTGACGTCATCCCCACCTTCCTCACGCCTTACGACGGCAGTCTCTACGGAGTTCCCAGCATCACCTGATGGCAACCGTAGACAGGGGGTTGCGCTCGTTATGGCACTTAAGCCGACACCTCACGGCACGAGCTGACGACAACCATGCAGCACCTACATAGATGTCCCGAAGGAAAAACTCCCTTTCAGGAGCGGTCATCTACATTTCAATCCCAGGTAAGGTTCCTCGCGTATCATCGAATTAAACCACATGTTCCTCCGCTTGTGCGGGCCCCCGTCAATTCCTTTGAGTTTCACCGTTGCCGGCGTACTCCCCAGGTGGATAACTTAACGCTTTCGCTTAGGAGCATACTGTATATCGCATACGCCCAGTTATCATCGTTTACTGCGTGGACTACCAGGGTATCTAATCCTGTTTGATACCCACGCTTTCGTGCTTCAGCGTCAGTTGTACCTTAGTAAGCTGCCTTCGCAATCGGAGTTCTGCGTGATATCTATGCATTCCACCGCTACACCACGCATTCCGCCTACCTCATCTACACTCAAGCCCGCCAGTATCAATGGCAATTTAGGAGTTAAGCTCCTAGATTTCACCGCTGACTTAACAGGCCGCCTACGCACCCTTTAAACCCAATAAATCCGGATAACGCTCGCATCCTCCGTATTACCGCGGCTGCTGGCACGGAGTTAGCCGATGCTTATTCATACGGTACATGCAGGGAGCCACACGTGGCTCTTGTTATTCCCGTATAAAAGAAGTTTACAATCCATAAGACAGTCATCCTTCACGCGACTTGGCTGGTTCAGGCTCTCGCCCATTGACCAATATTCCTCACTGCTGCCTCCCGTAGGAGTCTGGTCCGTGTCTCAGTACCAGTGTGGGGGTTCAACCTCTCAGTTCCCCTACCCATCGTCGCCTTGGTGAGCCGTTACCTCACCAACTAGCTAATGGGACGCATGCCTATCTCACAGCGAAGTTCATTTCCTCTACATTGGATGCCCAACATAGAGTGTACGCGGTATTAGTCCGTCTTTCGACGGGTTATCCCCCTCTGTGAGGCAAGTTGCATACGCGTTACGCACCCGTGCGCCGGTCGCCATCAGTCTTAGCAAGCTAAGACCATGCTGCCCCTCGACTTGCATGTGTTAAGCCTATCGCTAGCGTTCATCCTGAGCCAGGATCAAACTCTTCATTGTCAATATTTTTTTATTGTACTTTGTTCTGTTTGTCTTGCTCTAAAAAAATGATTCTTGCTTCAGATTTATTAGTGTATCTCTACCTAAGTAAAGGTCGTAATTGACGGTTAGGTCTTCATTTCCCTAAACGTTTGTTACTACACTTCTGTTTGTCAATATCAATTATCTCAAAGATCTCTTAAAAGTCAAACATCCCGCGTCGCCGCGAGGCCGTTCGTTTCTTTTGCGAGTGCAAAGGTAGGGAAAAAAATCACCCAAACTTCCAAATAAGCACGCAAATTCATACGACGACAAGGCAATTTTTCCGACCAATTCGCGCGCGTACATTATATATACTCATACCACGAAGCAGGTGAGATATTTCTTCCTCCCAATACACCTCACTCTACACCTAAGCAGAGGACGGAGCATACACGGCGAGGCCTTCAACCGCCGATCTCTACAGATAGGGATAGCGACCTATATTGGTCAGTGAGTCGACCTATATAGGTCCGCGTGACGACCTATACTGGTCCGAGAAGTAACCTATATAGGTCAACCCAACGACCAATATAGGGTTCACACCACCCTCATATAGATGCACCCGCAGACAAAAAAAGCAGGGAGCACACAGCACATCGGCTGTATGCTCCCTGCTTATATGGTGTGGGACTTGGCTTCGCTTAGACGAGGTCTTGGCCAGGGCGGAGACGAAGCATCTCCTTGGGGACGGCTTGGCAGATCACCTCGCTCAGGCGGTCGACGACGGCGTGACGCACGTAGTCGCGGTGGTGCACCAGCGTGATGCAGCGTGCAGGACGAGGCAGCGCAAAGGGGCGGATGAGTTCGCTCTGCTCGGCGCTCAGCGTCTTCGCCGCCAGCTCAGGCACGAACGTCACGCCATTGCCCTGCTCAACGAAGTGCATAAACGTCTCCAGGCTCCCACGGCTATAACTGAAGCGCTGATTGGGGGCATTCTTCAAGTGGCAGAACTTCACGAGCTGGTCGCGGAAGCAGTGCCCTTCGTCCAAGAGCCAAAGCTGGTAGCGACCGACTTCGGCCGAGCGGATGGACGTCTCCTCGAAAAGCTCGGAGCGACGAGGTACGTAGCCAAGGAATTCCTCGAAGAAGAGCTGACGATCAACGAGCAGCTCATCTTCCGATGCCGAGGCGATCAGCGCGACATCGATCTGCCCTGAGAGCAGGCTGGCGACGCACTCGCTGGTCTTGAGCTCCGTGATCGTGATCTTCAGATCGGGGAGATGCTTGCGCAGCAGCGGCAGGACGAGCGGCAGGGAGATAGGGTGCGATAGTCGGCAAGACGCCGAGGCGAAGCGCCCCCGTGAGGGCCTCTTGCTCCTCGCGAATGACCTCCTTGACCTGTGCGACCTGTAGGAGGATAATCGCGGCTTGATCGAGGATGCGACGTCCGACTGCCGTCGGGATGATGGGCTGGTGGCTACGGTCGAAGATCTTGACGCCGAGCTCATCCTCGAGCTTCTGGATCATCGTGCTGAGCGTCGGCTGGGTGACTTGACAAAAGTCGGCGGCCCGCCCGAAGTGGCGGAACTTATCCAAGGCCTGTATATACTCGAGCTGCTGTATATTCATGGGTGGAGAGATATGGTGATTATCGAAAGGGCTTTACTTAGCGGTCAGTTCGGCAAAGAGAGCTTCCCACTGCTTCATGACATTATCGAGGGAGAAGCGCTGGGAGTTGATCTTTGCAGCTTGCCCCATCTGACGACGGAGGTCTTCATCCTCAATAAGCGTCCTCAGGCGTGCAGCGAAGGTCTTCTGATCCCCTGGCTCCACAAGAAAGCCATCCTTACCCTCCGTGATAATATCACGTGGCCCGCAGGGGCAAGCATAAGAAACAAGGGGAAGGCCCATCGACTCCGCCTCGACGAGGACCAAGCCAAAACCCTCAAAAAGCGGAAGTCATCGTGAAGATGGAAGAGGAGAGGTAATGCTCCTGGACATTATTAGTGAAGGGACAAAGCTCAAACTGATCCTCAAGATCATACTCTTTCACCTTCTGCAGGATGCGAGTATTGGTATAACCCTCACCAACAATACGGAGCTTCCAGTCGGGATAGTCCTTTGCTATCAGCGCCCAAATATCGACAAGCTCAGTGAAGTTCTTCTCGTTACTCAAACGACCAATCCCCAGGACGACCTTCCCAGACAAGTCACTCTCGTCATTGGCCACAAAAGTAAGGGGATTGGGAATAGCCACCGTCGTTGGGCAATGCGAGCAATAGGACTTATCCTCTTCCGTAAGAACAACCAGACGATCAAACCTCCGATCATGGCGCCCCTGCTTATAGGTCATTAAATTCCCCCACACAGTACGCAACCAATACTTGAAGCGAATAAGCGGCGTCACATGCCCCAATTGCTTTAGAAAAAGAGGGTAAATCGCTACATTTTGATGTCGATAGGAGTGATGCTCCACAATCTTCTTACTATCATCCTTGAGCTGATAGAGGAAGGCCCCCTCATGCCAGCCTGCAGCTATAGCGATATCCGGACGAATCTCTGAGAAGAGCTTCTCCAACTTTTCCTTATGCTTGCGATACTTTTGGCTTATTACGACGATACACTGTGAAGCGAGAGAGGACACCTGGCTCATCATAGCAAAGCCCCAAATCGATATGCTTGATACTCGGGTGTAATGGATAGTAAGGTGGACGACCTGCATGACCCGTTGTCACGAGGTACACCTCATACCCGTGCTCTGCCAACCAATTAGCCTTAACCGTCGTGACACGCTCGATACCACCAGTAGAGTAGGTACCAAAGAGACAATAAGCAATCTTCATATCTAAATCTATATTTACAATTCCACCCCTATCGATTCTTTTCCTTCGACTCAAGAAGTGAGGTAAACAGCGAATGCCATCGCTCCATTACTCGGCTCGGGGTATATAAGTCAGCTGTCTCCCGGGCGTTCATTCCCATCTTCTTACGGAGATCAGCATTCTCAATCAGCACTCTAAGCCGATCAGCAAATGCATCTTTATCCTTCATCTCTACCACGAAGCCATTGACTCCATCTTGGATAATATCCCGAGGGCCACATGGGCAGGGCGTAAGAAAGCAGAGAAGCCCAGCAGTAATCGATTCCAGCATAAAGAGGAAGCCTTCGTAAGCAGAAGTAGATACAGAAATAGATGCGTTTAGGTAATATGGTGCTACATTTTTCGTATCACCAAGGAGCTCAACCTGGGACCCTATACCCAAATCTTTGATCTGAGCCTCAAGGCTCTCTTTCATATAGCCCCCACCCAAGATTTGAAGCTTCCAGTCTGGGTAGTCCTTTGCCATCTTGCCCCAGATAGAAATCATCTCACCAAAATTCTTTTGACGGAACCAAGCGTCCGACTCAAGGATAACTGGAGCATCCAACGAAGCAGTAGAATCAAATTCCATTGGGCGAGGATTAGGGATCACCTCGGTGTGTCGGTGCCATTTAAAGCCCTGACGATCCTCCTCCGTGAGAAGCACAAGCACATCATAGTGCCTATCATGCCAGCTATATTTAGCCGTCATCAAACGTCCCCAAAGCATTCGCAGCTGGAAACTCAGCTTTGTCTTAAGACTCGGATTAGGGATAGCATCCAGCACCGAACTATAGATATAGACATTCCAGTACTTAGCAGAGTGATGCTCGATGATCTTCAAGCTACCATCTTTAATCTTATAGGCAAACTTATTCTCATGGTAACCTGGGACAATCGTGATGTCTGGGCGAATATCCATGAGGAGACGCTCCAAGCGCTTGCGATGCAAACGCCCCTTTTTCACACTCTCCCAGTATGCCTTAATTCTGGGCAAGTGCTCATATAAGTCATGGCGTATATCAAGATCGACATGCTTCACTCTGGGATCTATCTCATAGAAGAAATCTCGCCCTGCCTGGCTCGAGGTAATCAAGTACACCTCATAGCCTATCGAAGCAAAGTAGTTAATCTTGGACGCCGTTATACGCTCCAGGCCGCCGGGCTTGTATATACCGAGCAGGCAATAAGCAAGCTTTATGGGAGTCGACATAATAGTAAGTATCGTTATTATTTATCCTGCAAATAAGACTGTGGGATGAGTCGCCACCCACGTTCTTTATAGATTTGACTCATCATCTCTGCTCCATAGTCATTCAGATGATGTATATCTGCCATAACCGGCATCCCCTCATACAAGAGGGTGGGCGGAATCAAGTCAGCCAAATTCACCCAAACAACCTGAGGGTAGCGAGCCTGCACATACTGCTGCACTCGCTCCGCATTCCCTTTGTCTCTACATAGAAATCTCCATTCAGCTCTTCGGGAGTAAAGCGATCGGGGTCCGGATCTAAGATACCACGATAGACAAGATAGCTCTCCCGCACACGAGACTGAGCTCGGCCATAGCAAGAATAGGTCATTATCACATGCTTTCCTGCAGCCAACAGCTGCTGCAAGGTCCGATCAATAGCTGGCAGAAAGTTCGGATCGAGAGGATAAGCAGTGCTCCCCAGAGGCTAGCTAAGATGACGACGTCATACTGCATATATGCCCGAGCCAAAGAGTCATTACGAAGCTTCCCTTTACCCATATTAAGGGTAGGGGTCATAATCATAGCCAAACAAGAAAGGCTCACTAGCTACTCCGGAAGCATAAGCACCCCAGCCCTCACGCTTACCGACCAAGTCAAAAAAATCGGAAGAGATGCATTGCATGTGAATCACCTGCGATCAACACCTTAGGGGGCACAGGTGCCCCAGCGTCGTCTCAACCTGAAGGTGATTCTTGCTCGAATAGCGTACATACTGGTCTGGGAACGGGATCTCAAACAAGTGAGTACAGCTAAAGAAGAGAACAACTATCCCTGGGACAACGTAATAATATCCGAGAGCCTGTTTAATTGAGACAGACTTATGCCGCAGGGGTTGCTCTATACAATAATAACTAATGAGGGACAAAGCAAAGATTAGAGGCGTTGCCAATAAGACAAACCGCATAGACAATGTAGATCCTACATAGTACCTCAAGAATGCAAGGACGACCCAATGCCATAGATACAGAGAGTAGGAGATCTTCCCGATCCACACAATAGGCGCCCATGAGAGAAGTCGAGAAAGCCAATACTTCTGTCGATTAGCCCAAATGAGAACCGCCACAGCTCCGCATGGTAGTATAGCAAGGGGACCAGGAAACTTTCGCCCGACAAAGAAATCATCCAAGAAGAAGCACACTATCAAGAGAACAACAGCAAGTGTTCCCAGCCAAGGGAGTAGTGCTCGATCTCGCTTATGGGGAGCGTCACACAAAGCAATAGCCAAGAAGCTACCGACCATCAGCTCTCCAAAGCGAATATAAGGAAGGTAGTATCGCTCCCAATTGAGGCCAAAGTCTTTAAGAGGCAAGAAAGAGCTCATCAGCAACCCCCTCCTATGACAGCTACCGAGTAAAGGAGCCGAGTACGCAGGGATTCCTCACTGGCACACCTCCTCCTCCAAAAAAAGCGATCAGAAGAGAAAGTAAAATGGGGAAGAGAAAAATAAAACTGCTCCTCCACTGAAAGAGACCAGATATGCAGTAATGGATTCTCCTCTGAAGACGGATCAAAGTAACCCACTCCTTGACTGTAGTAAATATTTGCCCCAAAAAAGAGCGAAGCAATAGCCGATCTCTGAACATGAGGGCAAATCCTCTGGCACAAAGAATATATAGGCCAAAAGGAGAGAGGTAATTACGACAGCAAAGAAAGCTGGTAGGATACGCCGAATGCGCCTCAGATAAAATTGTCCGTAGGAAAAAGCGATTATCTCGAATTTCTCTATATAGAATCGTGCTAATCAAATAGCCAGAAAGGACAAAGAAGATATCCACGCCCAAGAACCCCGAGGGCATCCAAGGAGCATGAAGATGGAAGATGAACACCGACAAGACTGCGATAGCACGCAGCCCATCGAGATCAGCTCTATAGGAAGAAGTAGATAGCTGATTCGCCATAAGCTATACCTTTTTATTATCTATTTACAAAG
>BNJT01003098.1_pt1 | contig 76127 bp, 138 predicted proteins | sample 8540491 | NCBI WGS metagenome assembly BNJT01 (sample SAMD00202455, study PRJDB9452) | human saliva metagenome | host: Homo sapiens | reverse complement strand
GGACTTTTTGTTATGATAAAAAGGAATTGAAAATTTAGGAATAATTAAATTTATTGAGATAAGATTGTTGCTATTTCTACTGGACAGTTTAAAAAACAGCAACAATTTTCAATAATGTGGTTATCTTCAATTTTTACATCTATTTTAGGAAACGTTGCAAATGCTGCAACTTTTTCAAAAATCATAAAAACTGTTGTACCTAGCTTTGAACATTTAGCTAATGTAAAAAGTTTTCTGGTGGGCTTTTATCTTTTGGATCTTGTCTGGGGGAAGTATCACTATGATTGGTTCCGCAACAAAATGTTGTTGCAGTGGCTACATCATCTAAGGCAGGCTGTAAGGTTGATTTTATAAAATTTTTAAAATTTGGTAGTAAAATTGCTATTTTTTAAATTTACTTGCTGCCACTGCATATTTATACTTTAGATATTTATGAGTAAAATTAGATGGTATATAATCAATCTAATGTACATTAATAAAAATTCATTTTTAAATTTATATGGTAAAGTATACGAAAGAAATTTTTAAATAAAAATCTATATCTTAAAAATATAAGGAGTGAGATAATGAACGAAAAAAATTAGAAAAATGAGAAATGGAAAAGGATTTATTGCTGCACTTGACCAAAGTGGGGAAGTACACCCTAAAGCATTGAAATTATATGGAGGAACGAAGATCAATATTCAAATGAAACTGAAATGTATGATTTAATTCACAAAATGAGAACTAGAATAATTAAAAAGCCCTTCTTTTGATGAAAGAATAATTGAGCTATCCTTTTCGAACAAACTATGGACAGCAAAATTGATGGAAAATATACAGCAGATTTCTATGGGAAGAAAAAGAAAGTTTTCACCTTTCTTAAAAAAATAGATAAAGGTCTTAATGATTTAGATGCTGATGGAGTTCAAACAATGAAAGATAATCCAACTTTTACCTGAATTATTAAAAAGAGCTAACGAAAGACATATCTTCGGAACTAAAATGAGATCTGTTATTAAAAAGCATCTCCAGCTGGAATAGCTAGAGTTGTTGCTCAACAATTTGAAGTAGCTGCCCAAATCGTAGCTGCAGGATTAGTACCTATCATAGAACCAGAAGTAGATATAAACAATGTTGATAAAGTTGAATGTGAAGCTATATTAAGAGATGAAATTAGAAAAACACTTAAATGCTTTTACCAGAAACTTCAAATGTAATGTTAAAACTTACATTACCAACTGTTGAAAACTTCTATGAAGAATTCACAAACACCCAAGAGTAGTAAGAGTTGTAGCTTTATCTGGAGGATATTCAAGAGAAAAAGCAAAACGATATCTTATCTAAAAAAATACTGGAGTAATAGCAAGTTTCTCAAGAGCATTAACTGAAGGTTTATCAGCTCAACAATCTGATGATGAATTTAATAAAACTTTAGAGCTACTATAGAAGGAATTTATCAAGCATCTATAAAATAATAATATAGAAAAGGCACGAATTTCGTGCCTTTATTTTTCTATAAAAATTATAAAATTTCTCCGCCACCTCACAACAAAACCATCATATACAACATGTTGTCCTCTAGCATTGTGAGCATTTTTCCTCATTATATTTAAAATACAGATTATCATTTTCTTGAATTAAATTTCCATAGAAACCTGTACTAGAAAATCTTGGTCTTGCTAATAACTCTAAATTTTCTAAATCTTTTTATTTCAACATTAAACTTATAATTTTTAATTCGATTTTATTTGTAAATAATTCTGAAAAACTCTCCTAAAAATAATTTCATTTGTTGCAGGGAGAATTTCTGTTATAAAAACAGGTTTTGATAAATTTATTCCCAATCCTCTTCTTTGACCGATAGTATAAAGTTGATAACCCTCATGTTGACCAAGAATATTCCCTTTTTTTATCGATAAAATTCCCAATTTTTATCTCATCTTTCAAATTTTCCTTTAGAAATTCCTTGTATCCTTCTTTGGCAAAACAAAACCCTTGACTATCTTTTTATTATGAACTTCAAACCAATTTTTCAAAGCAATTTCTCTAATTTCTTGCTTCGAATATGGTTTTAGAGGAAATATTAGCCTTTGTAATTTATCCGAAGATAGTCTATAGAGCATATAGGATTGATCTTTTATGATGGAATGAACACCTTTTAATAAATATTTTGAAAATTTATCACAGTACTCAACTGATGTATAATGCCCAGTGGCAACATAGTCAGCTCCATTATTATCGGCTATTTCAAATAAAATTTTAAATTTTATTTCGTCATCACAAATAACACAGGGAGATGGAGTAGCACCATTTTTATAGCCATCTAGAAAAATATTTGATTACAACATTTTCAAAAATCTTTTTCTTATATTGACGACGATATGTCTTATTCCTAATTTATCACAAACATTTCTTGCATCTTCTATATCTTTTGAAGTTTCCTCTAAATGCTGATTTAAAAGTTATACCAATAACTTCATAGCCCTGCTCTTTCAGCAACCAAGTTGACACACTGGAATCAACTCCACCACTCATACCTATTACAACTTTTTATTCATTAATAAAAATCCTTTTCTATTTTTATTTCTCCAACACTAAATAATTTTTAGTTCTCCATCAATTTCAATTTCAAGTCTACCATCTTGAGCAATATTTTTGCTTTTCCTTGAAAAACTTGTTCTCCAATATGAACCTTTATAATTTTATCTTTCAAAAAATTATATTGATTGATTTCTTTGTAAAATTTCATTCCAATTTCCATTTATAAATTTTTGTAGTAGTTAGAAAATTCTTCAACTACTTTTTAAAAATTAAATCATCTATATCATATGATCGCTATTCATAGAAATTGCAATTTTTGTAATTCATCAGGAATTATATTCCTTACGTTTATTCCTAATTCCGATTATGAAATTTTTCTTCAACTTTTTCAATCAAAATTCCACATAATTTTTATTATCTAAAAAAATACATCATTTGTCCATTTAAAATTATAAGCTCCATCTTTTAATAGGGCCACAAGAGTTGAAATTCCGGCAATTAAAGGTAATTTTGTGTATTTGGAGATATCTAATTTATTTTTCTGTTTTCAACAAAAACTAAAGAGAGCCATCCTCTGATGATGACCAAGTATTACCACGTCTACCCCTACCAGAAGTTTGGTTTCTGGCTGCAACGATATCGTAATTTTCAAATTTACTAAAATTTTCCTTCATGTAATTGTTCGTAGAATCAATCTCATCAAACTTCAAAAAAATTTTCATAATTTTTCTAACCTCATTTTTATTTTTATCAAACTGTTTAGATATAAACTCAACTGGATTTTTCAATATTAAATCCTTCCAAAATTAGAGCTTTGATTATATAGAACATCAATCAATTTATCAAAATCATCAGTTCCAGCAGAAGCTTTTAATTTTTCAAATAAGATATGTTCTGGGTTAATAGCTAATATTTTTCAGCTTTTTGGTTTTTCCTCTCCTGGCATTTCAGCAAAGATTTTTCCATTTCCAAACTAATATGACCTTTAGCTAAAATTGCAGATGCAGATGAACCAATATTATTGCTCAATTCTACTTCTCCAACTTTTCCTTTTAAGAAATCTTTTTGCCTTTTCTATTAAAGATTTATTTTCATCAGCAATCTTTTTAACTTCTTCCTCTTTTTCCTTGTCTTCTGATAATTTAAAAATCAGAGCTATTTATAGATTTAAATTCTTTTTCCTTCATAATCTCTCATAGAGATTAAAGTAAATTCATCTATTTTATCAGTTAAGATTAAAACTTCTCTACTTTGTTCCTTTTAATTTTTCCATTTTAGGTAGAGCTTTTGACAGCTTCTAAATTTTCGGCAGGAACATATAAAATTTCTTTATTGTCTCCCCATTCTGTCAACATATTCTTTAAAGTGTTGTATATTTGTCATCATGAGAAGAGACAACACTAACAAATTTTTGTAATTTTTCTTTGTTCATACCAAACATATCTTGTATTCCAGCTTTTTATTGCTCTACCAAACTCTTTAAAAAATTCTATATATTTTTCTCTCTCGTTCTTTAAAAGTTTTTTTCAAATTCAGAAATAATTTTCTTTTCAAGATTTTTGATATGGCTTGAAGCTCACTATTTTTGTTGTAGGATTTCTCTTGAAATATTAAGAGATAATCCATCACAATCCACAAGCCCAGAAATAAAATTAAAATATTCAGGGATTAAATCTTCACATTTTTCCATAATGAATACATTTTTGAATAAAGTTGAAAACCTCTTTTGTAAGCCTTAGTGTAATAATCATAAGGAACCTTATTAGGAACAAACAACAAAGCATTGTATTCAATATTACCTTGAACTTTTAAATTAAAAATGCAACATTGGATCTGTCCAATCGTGAAAGTTGCTTTATAAAATTCATTGTAGTCTTCATCTTTTAACTCAGATTTATCTTTTTCCAAATTGGTTTTGTTGAGTTGATAACTTCATCGGCAAAATAAATTTCTATCTGATGTAGTTAGAATATTTTTTTACCAATTCCTTACTTTTCCAATCTTCTAAAAATTCATTAAATTCATCTCCATCTTTTAGATGTAAAATAATTTTTGTTCCTCTATCATTTTTAGGAAATTCTTCAATTTCATAGTTACCATCTCCGTTTGAAATCCATCTAACTCCATTTTCTGAATAAGGAGATTTTGTTTCCAAAGTAATTTTGTCTGCAACAATAAATCCAGAATAAAATCCTACTCCAAATTGACCGATGATATCGATATCTCCTTTTTGAGCTTGTTCTAATTGTTCTTTGAAAATTTTAGAACCAGATTTTTGCTATTGTACCAATGTTCTCATCAACTTCATCATAAGTCATACCCTACCATTATCACTGATGCTAACAGTACGATTTTCTTTATCAACAGAGATTTCAATCTTAAACTTATCGTCTCCTTTTAAAATTTCACTGTCAGTTAGAGCTTTGAATTTTTAATTTTATCAATTGCGTCGTTTGCATTCGAAATCAATTCTCTCAAAAATATTTCCTTATTCGTATAGATCGAATGTATCATTAAATTTAATAATTCTTTAGTTTCAGCTTTTAAAAATTTTTGCTTCTTTTTCATTTTATTTCCTCCTTAGCACTCTTTATATTAATTGGCTAATAACTATATATCATAAAATTTTTACTTGTCAATATTCTTAATGTTGTTTATTTTTATAAAGTCAATGTTATAATTAATAAAAAGCAAAGGAGATGTTAGATGGATAAAATAAATCAGAGACTATTGAAATTTTAAGTGTTGCACTTTTATAATAATTTTAGTATTTTTCAGCTTATGTAATAGGCGAGCATGAAAATATTTTTATAGGAATATTTAAAATAATTACATCACCCGCAATTTTGGTAACAGATTTTATAGAAGTCGGAGGAATAGGAGCAGCATTTTTAAATGCAGTGTTAATATTTTTATTTAATTTCTTTTTAATAAAAATTTTTAAAGTAAAAATTAATAGCATGACTATAGCAAATGTTTTTCACTGTTTTTGATTTTCATTTTTGCAAAAATATTTTTAAATATTTTACCATTTTATTTAGGGGAATTTTATACAGCATCTATAGTTCAACAGATTTTTCAGATCATATAATACCAATAGCATTTTCAAGTGCCTTAGCACCCTTTGTGAGTAGTGTTGCATTTTACGGTGATGTAGCTTTTGAAACTTCATATATAAATGCAATTTTTACTGGGAGTTTTGATTGGATTTATAGTTGTTCCTCTGGCTAAAAGTTTGTATGACTTTCACGAAGGATACGATTTGTATAATTTAGGGTTTTACTGCTGGAATTTTAGGTTCGGTCATCATAGCAGTTTTAAAACTTTATCATTTTTGAAATAGAACCACAATTTTTAGTATCAACAGAATACGATATAGCATTAAAAAGTTTTGTCTTCTTCATTATTTTTATCTTTAATCATTGTTGGGTTTTATATCAATGATAATTCTTTTGAAGGATATTTTGATTTATTGAAAGATGATGGTTATAAAATCAGACTTCACGCAAAAAAATATGGTTATGGTCTGACTTTTTATCAATATGGGAATTATGGATTTATTTCTCTGTCTTATGTTATAGCGACAGGACAATTATTTACCAATACATACTTGCAGGCTTATTTACGGTTGTTGGTTTTGCAGCAAATGGAAAGACAGTTTTCAACACAATACCAATATTATTTGGTGTATTACTTGGTAAGCTTAGGGAGCTAAAGCAGATATTTTTACAGTGGCTATCTCTGGACTTTTTGGAACAGCTCTTGCTCCGATATCTGGAGTATGTGACCTATTGCAGGAGTTGTCGGAGGATGGTTGCATCTGGCTGTTGTACAAAATGTTGGACTTGTTCACGGTGGTTTAAATTTATATAACAATGGATTTTCAGCCGGTATTGTTGCAGGATTTTTACTACCAATTTTTAATATGATAACTGATAATAACAATCAAAGAAAAATAAATATACATATATATGAATTTTTCTTAAGGCTGTCAATTGAAAGTGAAAAAGAAAATTGAAGAAGAAGAGGAGAAGGAGAAAAGAAGAATGAAAATATTAAATATACCTGATTTAAAAATTTTTGAAAGTTGCAGTGGATAATGACCCTTTGACAAATCATAGTTTGGAATATTTGGAAAATGTAATGCAATATCAGCTTTGATTTTTAAATCATGATGAAACAAAAAGTTTTGCTTGTAAATCAGTATCGTGCAGGAGTTCATAATTACATTTACGAAGTACCAGCTGGTCTTATTGATGAGGGTGAGGAACCAATGGAAGCTTTGATAAGAGAAGTGAGAGAGGAAACAGGTTATGTAAGAAAAATTATGATATTATCTTCGACAGTAAAACTGGTTTTTAGTTTCACCAGGATATACGACTGAGAAAAATTTACACTTATATAATAAAATTAAAAATCAGATGATATTGTACCATTGGAATTAAAATTGATGAGACAGAGGCTCTATCTAATAAGTGGGTAGATATTCAAGATGCAATTCAATTTACAAATGATATGAAAAACGATATTTTCACTAAATCTTTTGCTGTTATAAAGAGTGCAAGAAAAATAGAATAAAAAAAGCTAGAGTTATTAAATCAGAAACCTAGCTGTGTTTACTTGAAAATCAGATTGATACTCTATAGCAGTAATCAACAATTTTTATCAAAGTTTCATTTAATGCTTTTCCAATTGATCTTCAGAAATAGCTCCACCAATATATCCTTCCAAAAATCCTTTTTATTTATAATAAAACTTGTTGGGAAAAAAATCTTATACCGTATTCTGGAACGAATTTCCTTTTTCATCCATAAGAATAGGATAAGTTATCTTTTAGCTTTTTAAAAATTTGATAATATCTTCTTTTTACATCAATACTAGCAGGATTTTTCACTTGATTTTTACTCAGCAACACCTCAAAAAGATAACATCTTTTGTTTTCACCAAATTTTTATAAATTTTTTCGAACCCAGGCATTTCTTGAACACAATATCCACACCAAGTTGCCCATGAAATTTATGAATACAACCTTTCCTTTTATAATCTTCCAAGCTTATGTTTTTTTACCATATTGATCGTATAAAAATCAAAGCTGGAACTTTTACATCCTCTTTCTTAGAGTTTTTGTTGCAAATACCGAAAATGACATTACGATAAAAACCAACATTAATACTAATTTGTTTCTTAATTTCATTTTGTACTTCCTTTCTTTTGTAATTCGTTGATTAAAATTTTAAGAGCCAATTCTCTTTTTCTTTAGGAACAAAAACGAAAAATGCCATTGTATGAAATTTTCCAAACTCTTTTTGAGGTAATAACTCTGATAAATTTCTTTCTTCTCCATTTAATAGAAGAGAAATTGGAGCTTCCTTAGTAGAGTTATAGAATTTATTGTATTTAGTGACAATAAAAACTTCTCCTCTTTTAAATTTAATTTTTCTAAAAAGTGTTTTTGTAATTTCATCAATATATTTTTCATCTTTTTAAAAATATCCCTTAGTTCATCATAAGACTTTATGATGTTTTTGTCAATTAAATAATTTTTCAAAATCTTTGTACTCACATATTGTTTTTCCATAATGGTTTTAGAAAATTTCTCTCAAATAGTTGTTTAATAGCAATAGAATTAAATTCGTCAGCTTTACCTTCTAAAGACCAAACATAAATTTTTCTCAAGTGAGAATAAACGTCATCATCTGTTATTAAGAAATCTGTAATTGCTTTTTGGAGAGAAATAATCTTTACGATTGATTTCTTCAAGATATTTTCCTGGATGTTCTTCATGCAAAGATATACACTTTTTAAAAATCCTTCCAATTACATAGTCTGTATAAATTGAAATATGGTGCTGATATACCCATAAATACAATAAATCTTTGAATCAACAACTGTTTGAACAGCTGGAATTGCTTTTTGCTATATTTCAATTCTTTGTTTTTCTGTTATTGTAAGACAGGCAAGCAATCTTTTGATATCCATCTTTGGAGCAATTTCTCCAGTCATGTGGTTGTCTCTTGTTAAATAGTCAAGCTTATCCACATCTATCGAATCTGAATTTATAATTCTGATACAAATATTTTTGCCCATTTATTTTTATCTTGATAAGTATTTCAATAATACATCTACAAATAAAAAGCAATATCAATATTTTTATCGATATCATTTTTTTAAAATAGGATAAAAATTTTCTTAGGATACAATAACAAGATAAAATTTCATGCTCTTTTCCCCATTAATTTTCCATCTTTATTGTGAAAAGTTTTATAAACATCAATTAAATTAGAATACTCATTTTTATATCGGTATAGATTTCATCTTTATCTAAAAATTTTTCTCCTAAATGAGAAAAAGGTGGATGACCCTACATCGTGTAAGAGAGCAGCAAGTTTCGTATGTAATCTTAAAAATGAAATTTCATTTTCTGGTAAATTATATTTTCTAAAAATCTTTTTCTAAAAACTCCAAAAAAATTCACAGGCAAGCTGCATAACACCAATTGAATGTTCATATCTTGTGTGATTAGTTGAAGGAAATATATAGAGCTGGATAATTGTTTTATTCTTCTTAGTCTTTGAAATGAAGCGGTATCAATTAATTTTTGTACAGCTTCATCAATGTCGATATAACTATAAACTAAATCTTTTACAACTTTTTGTTCCCATTTAGACCTCCTTGCAGAAAAAATTTTTCTAATTATATCATATTTTTACAGAATAATAAAAACTGTTGCAAAAATTCCGCAACAGTTTCAATGAATTTTTATTTTTAAAATTACTTCATACTCTTTTTCAACGAATCAAGAGCAGGTTTTGCAACGATGATAATAGTGATAATATTAATAACAGTCATAATACCAAGACCAAAAATCTGCAAGAGACCATATAAACATATCTTGTTTAACTCCACCAATATAAATCATAAAAATCAAAAAGTATTTGATATGCTATATTTAAGTTTTTACTTATGATAGGAAATACACTGCACTTCTACCATAAAAAAGCAACAGCAAGTATCGTGCTAACACAGAAGAAAAACATAAGTATCACAACAAAAGGAGCACCAAAACTTCCTAGATGGTAGTTCATTGCAGCTTGGAACAGAGCCATACCGGATAAACCTTGAATTGAGCTTTCAGGTGCAAGCAAAACAATAAATGCTGTAGCACTACAAATAACTAAAGTATCGATAAATACTCCAAAAGCTTGAACTATTCCCTGTTTCTGCAGGTATATCAGTTTCAACTGCTGCTGCAGCATAGTTTGAATTTCCACTACCTGCTTCATTTGAAAAATAGCCCTCTTCTAACTCCATTCATAACAACAGCTCCAAAAGTTCCACCTAGTATTTGCTGAGCTTCAAAAAGCATGATTAAAAATATTTGCTAACATACTTGGAATTGCAGTTATATTTGAAACAAGGATATATAGAACAGCAATTATATACATTACAGCCATTATAGGGACTATGCTATTTAAAAAGTGAATTATAGAATCTTTTTGTTTTTGCTGAAAAATTACATAAGCAACCATAAGAGTTACGACTAACGAAGTGACATTTTGTAGATTAAAAAGAATTATCTCCAAAACTAAAAACTGTAAACACTTGTAATTGATTCTGTTATCGAATTTGACATTACTTGAGTAACTCCCATATAACAAACAACAGAAGCAAGAGCATAGAAGATACCATGTCATCTCATTTTTAAACTTTTTCTACAACGAAGGAGTCCCACCGATATAAGTTCCGTCGGCTTGTCTATAGATAACAGCAAAGGCTCGATTCAATAAATGCAGTTGCAGAACCAAGCATTGCAACTAGCCACATCCAAAAATATAGAACCGAGTCTCCCACAGATATTGCAGCCACAACACCTGCTATGTTACCAGCTCCGACTCTACAAGCTGTACCCAAGAAAAAGTTTCCAAAGAGCTTACTCCATTACTTCCTTTATCACTCTTAAATAAAACTTAGTAATTTTATTAAATAATCTGAATTGCATAAATCTAGTCTTAAATGAAAAATATAGAGCTGCTCCTATCAACATATATACTAATAGATTTTTACCCCATAGTAAACCATTGACAAAGTCAACAATTTTGTAAATTTCCGACATACTTAACACCTCTTTATCTTTCTTAAAAAATTAAAATCGTTAAATATTATAACATAGTTACGAGTAAAAGAGTATATCGAGAGAAAAATAATTACTTCATCAAAGAATAAATTTTTCAATATCTAAATTTTTCTTAACAAGTCAGCCAATTTATTAAATTCATTTTCTTTAAATTCAGAGAAAGAAATTTCAAATATCTTTAGTGGCATAGATTTTTAATCTAATCATATTTAAAAATCGTTTGTAAATTTTGAATTATCAAAAATTCCATGAATGTATGTAGCAAAAACATTTTCGTCACATATCAAAGGCTCATTAAAAGTTGAAACTCCTTGATGGATTTTCATAGCCTGTAACTTCATAACCATTAAAATTTTTAAAATTCCAGATAAATTTTTCTAATTTTTGTAACTTGTTCAGTATCTCGTCGAACGTAGTCTCATAATCAAAAATTAAAACCATCAGTTTCTAAAAATTTCACTTTCAAGTTGCTTTAGGATCAAAAATCTTTTTACCTAACATCTGTAAGCCACCACAAATTCCAACAATAATTTTTCCTTTTTCTTTCAATTCGACAACCTTATCAAAAATTTTTCTTTTTCAAATCTTCCAAATCTGTAATTGTGTTTTTGCTTCCTGGAAAAATTATGACATCATTATCTTCCAAATCTTTAGCTTCATAAATATATTTTACTCTGACATCGTCATATTGTTTAAAAGCATAAAAATCTGTAAAATTTGACATTTTTAGTTTTGATGACACCGATGTTTATATATTTTTGTCGGCTGAATATATTTTTCTGTCTTGATCCGATAAACTATCTTCCTCTTCGATCTTTAGATCAGCGTAAGGAATGACACCCCAAACACTTTTATATCAAACCCTTCTTCCAGAAACTTTTCTCTAAAAATATCAATGGCAGGCTTCAATAAATCTGCATTCCACGAAATTTATTTATAATATAGTCTTTAATTCTTTTTCTATCTTTTTCATCAAGCAACATAACAGTACCGTAAATAGAAGCAAAAACTCCACCTATATCAATATTTCCAACTAGGATAACAGGAGCATCAACAAGCTCTGCCATACCCATATTGACTAAATCGTATTCACGTAAATTTATTTCTGGCTGGAGAACCTCCACCTTCTAGTACAGCAATATCACAAAAATTTGGTTCAATATATTTTCTATAACTTTCAAAAAGCTTTTTGTTTTAATTCTGCTGAATGTGAAAAATAATTTTGCATCAGCAGTGAAAGCAACTTTCCCATTGATAATGACTTGAGAATTATTATCAGAATTTGGTTTTAATAAAATTGGATTCATAAATGCTCTTGGAATTTCATATCCAGCTTCGGCCTGTACAACAGTACCACGACTCATTTCTAAACCTTCTATGTCAACAAAAAAGAATTTAGTGCCATATTTTGAGATTTGAAAGGGCTAACTCTATATCCATCTTGAGCAAAATTTCACAAAGTCCAGCCACGATCAAAGTTTTACCAACTGACGAACCAGTACCTTGAACCATTATATTAGAATGTTTTTCATTTTTATCACACTCACTTTAAGTATTTTTCTTAATTATATCATTTATTTGCAATAAAAATCAAAAATTGAAAAAGTATATATATATTTAATATTTAATTAAAAGTGTGGAAAAATCTTGAATTTATAGTATAATGTCCACGGAAATATTACCTAAAAATATTTTTTAATAATTTATGGGAGGAAAAGAAATGGTAAAAAGATTTTATTAGGGTTGCGTATTGAGTGCTAAGTTCAGTATCTTTGCTGAAGACAATTTGATGCAACAACTTGCAAACGAAGTTGGAAGTATTGAAGCAGAATATCAATCACTTTTTAGAAAAAGAAAAATGAAAAAGAGATGAATTTATGCAAGAAAAAAGCTCAACTTGAACAAGAGTTACAAGAATTGAAATCAAAAACAAATGGGGAGAGATGAGCTATATGCAAAACTTAAACAAGATTCTGAAATCAGATGGCACAGAGATGAGTATAAAAATACTAAAGAAAATTTGAAGTTTACTATGACAAACTACAAAAAGAAAAATCTCAGACAAAGAACAACAAATATCAGAATTATCAAAATTATTAGAAGTTTTAGGTCAAAAATTAATTTTTAAACTTATAGGAGGGTATTATGAAGAAAAATATTTGGAGTATTTTTCTTGTTATTAGGTTTATCTTCAATAGCTTATGCTGAATTAAGTCCAGAAGATGAAAAAAGAAGCATTAAAGATATTGGAAGAAAAAGAAAGGAAATGTCTAAAAGTTGAAGAAATGGCTAAGAAAGAAGCTGAAAGATTAGCAAAAGAACAAGCTGAAGTGGAGCTGAAGAAGAAAGAATAGCTCAAGAAAAAGCTATGATGGAACAACAAGAACAAGCTCTTAAAAGAAGGAAAAAGAAGCTGAAGAAAAAGCAATGGAAGATCAAGTTTAAAATGGAAAAAGATTTACAAGAAGCTGACAAAATTGAAGCTCAACCAGTAAATCAAGATGTGAGTTGATGCAAAATGCTGTGGACAAAATGTTAGAAGAAAAGAAAGCAGCAGCTACATATGACAGAAGAAGAAAAATTGGAAGCTGTTAGAGAAAAAGCAAAAAGATAAATTAGATTTCTATGAAAGAGTAGTAGATCTGTTTGCAAGAGAAGAAGCAGAAATAAAAGCATATAAAGAAATCACTGAAGAAAAATGCAGAAAATAAATAAGATTAGGAGAGAGAATATTAATATGAAAATTAAAGCAATTTTAGGATTAATGTTAGGACTATTTGTAGCAGTAGGTCAAGCTTCATATTCAGAAGACGATGCAAAAAGCAAGACTTTTAAGAGAATATGACTCTATAATGAAAGAAAGAGAAAAAGAAGCTGCAAAACAAGCTAAAGAAGCTGAAAGATTAGCAAAGAACAAGCTGAAGCAGAGCTGCAGAAGAAGAAGCAAGACTTGCTCAAGAACAAGCTGAAAAACGAAAAGAAATTAGCTGAAGCTCAAAGTGAAGCTGAAAAACAAGCTATCGAAGAACAAATGGATGCTGAAAAGAAAATGGCAGAAGCAACAACTGCTGAAGAAAAAGCAGCTGCAGAAGAAGAAGCAAGACAAGCTAAAGAAAATGATAGCTGATATGAAAGCTCAAAGAGAAAGAGATATGACTGACAGCGAAAAATGGACGTTGAAGTTAAAAGAATAAAAGCTAGAATGGATGAAATAAACGGAAGAATAGACAACTATCACAAAGCAAATGAAATGATAGATGGACTAGAAAAGAATTTAAAAGAACTAGAAAGAAAAATGGGAGAATAAAGGGAGAAGAAAATGAAAAATTAGCATTATTATTAGTGTTAGGAGCATTAGCAGCATCTTGTACTAACCAAAAAGTTGTGCAATACAACACTGACAGATTGGATAAAATCGAAGTTTATTTGAAAGAAAACTAAATTTGTAAAACCAACTGAAAAATCTTGAAAAATTACAAGAAGAAGGAAAAATTGAAGTATCTAAAGAATACTTTACCACTTGAAAAGGAGGCTGAACAATGGTTCAAAGACAAACAACAAGTGCCACAAGAACAAACTCAAGAACAACAACAATAGGAATATTACTTTTAATGTTGGTGCTTTCATACAATCGTTGGCAGCACAAAAATTAACTACAACTCAAATGCGTGAAAAATTCTATAAGAATAAATGCACTTGAAATAACTCAATACAACGTAGATGTAAAACCAGCAAAAAGAAATGACACATAGCTAGATGCAAATGCTCTAAACTTTGATTTTGATAAATCAGTTGTAAAACCACAATACTTTGAATTATTAGAAAATCTAAAAATATATAGATCAAAAATAATTATGAAGTGACTATAATTAGTTACACTGATCTCAAAAGGTAGTGAAAAATATAATATAGCCCTTTCTCAAAGAAGAGCTGAAGCCGTTAGAGATAAAATTGATAGAATTTGACTTGAAGCTGACAGAATAGTTGGATTAGTAGCAATGGGAGAAGCTAACCCAATTGCAACAAACGATACAGAAGAAGGAAGATTCAAAATAGAAGAGAGAATTCAAGTTAGTTCAAAGGAATTAGAGGTGGGGAGATAAAATGAGAAACAATCTTTAAACGTTGAAAAGAACTCCACGTTCTATAGCAAAAGATATAAGTCTGTAAAAATATTCCATTGGATTAGCAATACTTTTTCCTAATGATGGGAGTAAATGCTTTTTCAGAAGAACAACTACAGCAGATAATGCAGCGGCTAACCAAACAGTTATGACAAGAGCAGAAATAAAATCAACTGCTGCAAAATTACAAGAACAACTAATGAATTAAAAACAAAAATCAAGATGTGACTAAGGGGGCAAAACTTGAGCTTTATCCAACTTATGGAACAAGGAAATCAGTAGTAAAATCACCATGGTCATCATGGCAATTTGGAGCAAACTACTACTATGATCATTGGGGGTCTACTTACAAAGGTAGAGGAGATAAGGCTGAAAAATATCCTTATGAAGGAGTATTTGAAAAGAAGTAGCAGATCCTTATGAAAGAAGTATATCACCGGATAGTGTAAGCTATGAAAAATATACAAAAGAAAAAGGAACAACAGTAGATCCAACAAGATCAGCAACATCAAGCATAAGAAAAACTGGAGGAGTATCGTCAGATAGTTATGGAATAGCAAGTACTAAAAGAGTACAAGAACCTATAGCAAGTCTTAATATAGATGCAACAGTAAGACCAAAAGAAGTTGGAAGAAAACCTGTTAGTGTTGATGAAATTAAAAATAAAAAGAACCGGCAGAAGTGGATATTCCGTTGAATGTTCCAAAGGTGTCAACACCAGATCCAATAATACCCAAAAAGTAGAAGTAACAGTAGAAACTCCTCAACCTAACACAACCATTTACTGATTATAGATATACGGAATTTAAGCAACTTGAAGGGGAGCATTATAATATAAATAGTCAAAGAGATGATAGTGAAGAAGCAGGATCACCAGGATTATATGGAAGTCCTAATGCAGATGATAGCAGTAATGAATTTAGAGCAACATATGGGAAATTATGGACAGGACATAATGGTGAAAAATTTACAGCAAGTTCAGGTGGAATTAAGTCTGATGGAATTATTGTAGAAGAAAAGAAGGGTGAAGAAAGGTTAGGAGCGTTGGTATTTGTTAAAAACGGATTTATGAAAGCAAATACTACTGCTGAATTTGATTCAATGCCAGAAGATAAAAGAATTAGTGAAAAAGATATAAAAATCCAGTAGTTGGAGGATTTATACGGAGCTGTAGATGGGAAAAAGAAAATTTTTAATTTAGCTGGTAATGTTGAAAAAGATAAGGATGGAAATGATATAACTGAAAAAGCTGGGTATAGCAGATGTTCAGGGTGAAAAATGAATGGTGTAATAGGAATACACGGTGTTTGGAATGGAACTTCTCAGAATATTGAAGAAATTTCTATGGGGAAAAAGCTGCAATGTTTTCTGTTGAATCATGACACTCTGGTAAATTAAATTTTAAAAATATTAAAGTGAATTTCAAAAATGATGAAAATACTTTATTTTATATGCTACCAACAAGTGCTTATGTTTTGTTTAACGAAGGAGACTCTAGAGCTAGGATCAAAGAGGAGCTATTTAGGAGAAGGAGTAAATGCAGAAGTTAAAACTAATGGAAATATTATATATAACTTAGTTGGTATTTCGTGAAGTTATAATATTACTAATAATCTACTGTTAATTTTGAAGGTCTGGGAAATATATTTTACTCAGGTCTTGGGTATACACCAAATATGCAAAAATTACTAGGTAAATATAGTGGAGTAGAGAAGATGTATATCAAACAGGACTTACACCTGTAATAAGAATGGATAATGCTGTTAATTCATATGGAGACTAATACTATCTTATATTTTTGCAGATTTAATTCCAGATAAGAGTACTGGTAAAAGATAGATGGAAAAAGAAATCACAGCAGATGCTTACAAAGAAAACTACAACAAACTGGGGGACTATAAATAATCCAGAGTGGAAATCTACAAAAGAGGAATACATCAAGGAGAAATAAAACCTCTGCAAGAATTGGAGAGCAACTTGCATCAGATCCTAATGTAACAAATCAAACAGCTAAAGGAGCAATGGGTGGTACTTCAGATAAGTTTGTGGGAAAAATAATGTGGTTGTACTAGCTCAATCAGGTCAAAGAAAAGGTATAGATGTTGTAAAAGATTTAAAAAGGAGAGGGAAAAATTCAAGAAAGTGATCCAATCTATGCACTTTATATAAATGATATTGATGCTACTTTTTGGTAAATATTCTAAGAGAAATATTATGATAGATTCTGAAAGAGGAACTCAAATAGATGTAGCAATAGCAGAAACAGAAAAAGATGGAAAACATCATACAGAGGGAAGTTTTAGATAAAACTGGAAATGTAGTAGCAGGTAAAAAGATGCGCAACTGTTCCTATAAGAACAGAATCTATAAAGACTATAATGTAAAAATCAACTGATTTTAAAGATGGTAAATTAATAAGTTCAGCTGATGATAATGCTAATAAAGCTGCAACAGGAACAATTTTAGCATTAGCTAAAGGAACTTGGGGAGATAGAAGCTCAACAAAGAAAAATTAAAAATACAATGGTCAAGATTATGGAATTAGTGAAGATACAATAAATGCACTTAAAGATGAAAAATCTGAAATTAATTTCGGAGTACCAGTTGAAATGTCAGCAAAAATGGCTAAAGAAAATGATGTTGAATTAAGACCGATAGCATATAGAAGCTGAAGGTGGAAAAATAACCGCAAAAAGATACTAAGGCTTATGGATTTGGTTCGTTAATAGCATATGCAAATAAATTTGAACATAACTATAAAGACGATACAGGTGCAGCACATAAAAACTGTAAGCTATGGAGATATTCATAGATGGAAATATTGAAGCCATAGATGGATGGGCAGCAGAGGATCCAACTACTAAACTTGAAAAATATAACAATATTGGAGCTTATGCATCAGGTAAAGGTGGTTCTGGAAAAAGATGGCGCTGACTCTGATCTAAGGTAGTTATAACAGGAAATGCTACAGTTAATGGTACGGGAGCATTTGCTACTAATGGTGGAGAAGTAGAAATTCAAGGAAATGGTAGTGAAATTAAAGCTGGAGTAGGAAGTGGATTAGTTGCTACTAATAGAGGTACTGTAAAAATTTGGTGGAGGAACTATAGAAGTTAAAAATAATTTTGCTGATCCTAATGAACATCATAATCCTGCTGATCCCTAATGATCCTATAAACAAATATAATAATACAGCACCAGTTTATGCAGATAAGGATTCTAAAATTGAAATAACAGGAGATACAGCTTTTAATCTTTATGATGGAGTTATTGATTCAGCTGATGTAGAAGACTATAATAAACCTAATAGTAAAATATCAAGGATTTAAAGAACACGTAAAATTGAATATTAAAAAAAGATGGTATCAATCTAGGTCAAATAGATAATACAGGTTCTACAATGACATGGAATGGTACTGATGATTATGTAAAAATATTATTAATGAAGATAATAATGGAGAAAAAACAATTATTTAAAGAAGTTAGCAGTTGAAAAAGTGAATGGAAGATATTTTTGGACTAAATCATTTGTAACAGGTGGAACTTTTAAATGTTGAACCCAAAGCTCCAGCAACAACTTTAAAAATCAGTATAAATGATGAAAAATGATGGATATAACCATATTTTCATTAAGAAAAACATTGGTTGATATTAAAAGGGAGTTACTATTACAAGAGATGCTAATAATACAACATTCAGTGGACAAGGATTAAGTATTCAGTCTGATGTAAGTGCAACATCTAATGATAAAACTGGATTTGTAAATAGTGGAATTGTAAGAGTAGAAAATGGTGTTTTAACAGGAACTAATTCTACAGCTGCTATGTCAGTAAACTATGGAACAATAGAAAATAACAATAAAAATTGAAATGACCAATGCAGGAGTTGGAATATTCGGAACAAATGGAAGTAAATTAATAAATAATAAAATTATAACTATAGGAGAAAAAGGTATAGGAATAGCAGCGAATGCTTCATCAATAAATCCAGGTGCTACTGCTTTTGGTAACATTTGGAACAGATAAAGCTGGAGTAACAGGAAATGTTGTAGATATTCTAAATGCAGATACAATAGATATTAAAGGAAAAGATTCTATAGGAATATCGGTAAAAATAACAGTGATAAGGATAGGAAAGCAAATTACTGGTTAAAAATACTGGTACTATAAAACTTGGAGATAATGCAGCTGGAATATCAGTTAAATCGACTACTACATCTAATAATGAAGGAGCAACTGTAGAATTAGCTGGAAATATAACAGTGGGAACAGAAGGAATAGAACTTATGCTCAAAAATTCAGATGTTAAACTTACAGATAATTTAACTGTTAATGTTAAAAGATCTCTGGTGTAGGAATATACTTGAAAGATAAGTCAAAAATTGAAGCAGCAGCAGGAAAGAAATTAATATTAAATTATAATGGAAGTAATACAGGTAAGGCTACTGGAGTTATTTTTTGGTGGAGAAAATTTAGTTAATAATATTGATGTTGAGATTAATAATACAACAAATACGACAGGTGGATTAACTAACCTTTTTAGCTAATGGAACAGGATCATTTACTAATAATAGAAATATAAAAACTGTTGGAGTAAAAAGGATATGGAATAGTAGCAAATAAAAAAATACTTTAACTTCTGTTAAAAACTTTGGAAATATAGATGTATCTGCTGCAGCTAAAGATGATAATCCTAATATAGAATTTATGCTAAAGAAGCTGCAACAGCTATAACAAATAAGGGAAATATAACAGTTGGGAAAAATTCAATTGGTATATATGGATGATGGAAGTTACTTTAAAATCACCAGCTAAGATAGAAACTTCTGACAATGTTGTTGGAATTTACTCTAATTCAAAAGATGTAACTTTAGAACTTGGAAGTACTTTAAATATAGGAAAAGATAAAGCTGTTGGAATTTATACTGCTGGTAGTGGACAAAATATAAAACTTTTAGGAGACATTTCTATTGGTGACAGTGGATATGGACTTATCAATAACAATAAACAAGCTAATAATACAATAGTTTCAAGCGCAACCTTAACTAGAGATTTAGGAACAGACACAGTATTTATATATTCTAAGGATAAATCAGGAAGTGTAACAAATTATACTAATTTAAAAAGCAACTGGTGATGAAAAACTATGGAATTTATGGTGCTGGAAAAATAGATAACTATGGAAATATAGATTTCAAAGCAGGAAAAGCAAATGTTGGTATTTATAGTACATCTTCTGATAGAACTAAAGTTGCTACTAACCATCAAGGAGTGACTATAGAAGTTGAGCTTCAGTATATGATAAAATGAAACCTAAAGAAGCAAAATATGCTATAGGTATGGCTGGAGGATATACTCCTGCAAGAGATGATAAAATGAAGATGGAAGTGCAAAAACTCCATTCACAGGACATATTGTCAATGAAGGAACAATAAAAAGTTACAGGAGAACATTCTATAGGTATGTTTGCAACTGAAGAACATTCTACTTTAGGAAAAATAGAGGAGATATAATTTTATCACAAGCAATACAACAGGAATTTATCTTGATAATAAAAGCTGTAGGTCATAACTATGGAAAAATTATATCTGAGGGAGAAGGCTTAGAAAAATCTAGTTGGTATCGTTGTAAAAATGGAGCAACTATAGAAAAACCATCCAGGTTCTGAAATCAGATTAAGTGCTAAAAAATAGTAAAGGAATATATGTAGCAGGAGCAGGAAATAAAAAGGAATAATTCAAAAACTACGGAGATTTTGTTATAAGTGCTGATAGAAAAGAAGCAAGTTTTGCAGAGCAAAAATATCTGTACAGGGAGAAGGTTCAAGTGTTTTTGCTGAAAAATAAGAGTCAACTTGATAAAGAAGTAGGAGGAGTTAAACTAGATGAAAAAGGAATCTATGATAAGAGACTTCTCAAGAAAAACCAATTAAAAAACCTAATTTAGTAACTGTAGATCCTAAAACTATAGAAAGATTAGAAAAGGAAAAATATAGTAGACCCAAGTGCAACTGCTATAAAACAGTAAGCTCTTTTGAATGTATATAGATACTTCTAATATTAACTTTACTAAACCTATAGAAGGAATTGAAAAATTTAGAAAAATTAACAGAAGTAGATTTTTATAGTTGGAAATGAAGCTGCTAAGTATACTAATAGTAAAATATATAGAAGTAGATCCTAAAATTTATGAAGGGAAAAATGGAGGATCAAAATCATATAATGATTTAATTATTGATAATCCTCAAATTGCAAAATGGAATATTTACTCAGGATCTTTAACTTGGATGTCAACTATTAAACAAGATGAAAATACTGGAGCTATAAAAACATATATATTTAGGAAAAATCCCTTTACACAGAATGGGCAGGAAACGAAGATACACCAGTAGATAAAAAGATACATATAATTTCTTAGATGGATTAGAACAAAGATACGGTGTTGAATCTAGATATTCAAGAGAAAGAAGAGTATTTGATAAATTGAATAGCATTGGAAACAATGAAGAAATTCTATTATACCAAGCAATAGATGAAATGATGGGACATCAATATGCAAATACTCAACAAAGAGTTTACCAAACAGGATCAATCTTGGATAAAGAATTTAGTTACTTGAAGAAAGAATGGCAAACATTCTCTAAAGATTCAAACAAAGTAAAAGTGTTTGGAGCTAGAGGACAATACAAGACAGATACTGCTGGTGTAATTGATACAACCAACTATGGATATGGGAGTGGCTTACCTTCATGAAGATGAAAGACAGTAAGACTAGGAAAAACTGTTGGTTGGTATGCAGGTATCGTTGAAAATGACTATAGATTCAAAGATATTGGAAATTCAAAAGAAAAAATGTTACAAGGAAAAGTTGGAGTGTTTAAATCATATCCATTCGACTATGATAACAGCTTGAATGCAACAGTATACGGAGAATTATTAGCAGGATACAACAGAATGCACAGAAAATTCTTAGTTGTTGACGAAATCTTTAATGCTAAATCAAGATACAAAACTATGGTGCAGCAATTAAAGGAGAAGTTAGCAAAGAATTTAGATTGAGTGAAGACTTCAGATTGAAACCTTATGCTTCATTGAAATATGAATATGGAAGAATAGGAAAAATCAGAGAAAGATCTGGAGAAACTGTTGGAAGTTAAATCTAATACTTACCACTATTGAAACCTGAAATTGGTGGAGAATTAGAATACAAACACGACTTTCGGATCTTATAGAACATTTAGAACAACTCTAGGTATAGCTTATGAAAATGAGTTAGAAGAGTTGCTGATGGAAGAAATAAGGCAAGAGTTGCGACACTCAAGCTGATTGGTTCAATATCAGAGGTGAAAAAGGAAGACAGAAGAGGAAATGTTAAGTCTGATCTAAAGATTGGAATTGATAACTCAAGAGTTGGAATAACTTTTAGGAGTTGGTTATGACACTAAAGGTAACAATCTAAGAGGAGGATTAGGATTAAGAATTATTTACTAATCTTTTTATACACTAATTTTCAAAATAAAGAAAGTTGCTGTGAGATTTCACAGCAACTTTTTATTTTGCAAGAAAATATAAAATTAAATCAATAAAAATTAGTCTCTGATGTCCGTATTAGTTCGAAGAGCCTATGTTCATTGAGCTAGTAGAACTCATACGGCTGTCAAGAGACTTTATTTATTCTATAGACAATTTTTATTACTGTTGTATACTAAAAATATCTACATTTTATTGATTGAAAGGATTTACTCATGGAACGAATAATTATGCATTATGATATGGACGCTTTTTCGCTTCTATTGAAATTATCCAAAATTATAAGCCTTAGTTGTTGGAGAAAATATTGTTACAACTGCAAGCTACGAAGCTAGAAAAATTTGGTGTTCATTCTGCAATGAAAGTTTTCAGATGCTAAATTACTTTGTCCAAAAACTTATGGTTATCCCTGTCGATAAAAACGAATATATTCGTACCTCTAAAACACCCACAATTTAATTCTAAAAATTACAAAACAAGGCTGAATTTATAGCAACAGATGAGGGATATATAGATTTAACTGGACTTGTGAAGGAAGAAAATTTAAATTCTTTTGCAACAAAAATTTAGAAAAAGAATTAAAGAAATCACAGGATTAACTTGTTCTGTTGGGATAGGTTTCAATAAATTATGCTAAAATTGCAAGTGATATAAACAAACCATTTGGGCAATATATTTTTCAAAACTGAAAACGATTTTATAAAAATATATAGAAAAATATAAGTATTATACCTGGTGTAGGCAAAAATTTACTGAACTTTTATAAAAGAAAATTTATTTTTGTTAAAGATTTCTATAATTTCTCCTTTGATTTTTGATAAAAATATGGAAAAATCTCGAGGAGAAAATTTATATTGTTCTATAAGAGGTATCGACCACAGTGAAGTTGAATTTGAAAGAGATATTCATTCTATTGGAAATGAAGAGACTTTTTCTTCCATTACAAACTGAAGAAGAAATTGAACGAGAATTTTATAATCTCTTTGAGCATACTTTTTTTCAAAAATTACAAAAAACAAAATGCTTTTACACAATCAGTATCTATTAAAATTAGATACACTTCATTTAAGACTTATACTAAAAAGTAAAAATAAAATTTTTACAAAAAGATAAGCACATTTTATATACTACCTTATTAGAACTTCTAAGTTCTTTTGAAATAAAAAGAAGATATTCGTCTTTTAGGAATCTATTTTTGAGATATTAAAAAGAACTTTCTAGAACAATTAGCTTTTTGCAAAAACATAATGTTTTTAGTTGTTTCTGATGAAATTCACCAAGATTTAGTATTAAAAGGAAATAAACATATTCCTGCTGCTACTGTTGATAATTGTAAGTATGCTGATAACATTATCACTGTAAATGCTGCTTCTAAAAACATTTAATTTAGCTGGTCTAACTCATTCTAATATAATAATTAGTAATCCAAAAATTAGAGAAAATTTTGATCTTGAATTTAAAAATAAATCAAACAGAAGCCAACATTTTTAGGAATGTTAGCAACTCAAGTAGGCTATGAAAAAGGAAAGGAATGGCTTGAAAATCTTATAGACCTTATTCAAGATAATTATGATTATTTAAAAAGTGAACTTAATAAAAATATTCCTGATATAATAGTTACTCCTTTAGAAGGACATACCTTGCCTTTCTAGATTTAAGAAAAATTATTTCAGTCAATGAAGCTAAGAATTTTTATTCAAGATAAGGCAAGACTAGCTATTGACTTTTGGAGAATGGTTTGGAGATAGTTTTTAAAGGTTTTATTCGTTTAAATTTAGCAACTGACCCTGAAATTGTAGCCGTTTCAAATATAATAGAAGTTTATAATTCTGAGTTTTCTAAGAATAAATAATTCTTTATTCTTTCTATCAAAATACCAAGAGTTTTTAATTTATCTTGGACTTCTTTGAAAAATATTTTCATTCTCCACTATTATAGTGTGATAATGATAATTATTCGTTAAATTCTTTAGAGGTTTACTTAATTTAGAATTAATATTTTCCACTAATAAATCAACATCTCTTCTTGATTTTATATCCAATTTTACTCTTATTTCTCCATACGTTTTATGAACAACAAAAACATCTTCTATACTTGCTCCAAGATTCACGATAGCATTTTAATTGTTTCTAATTTCTGAATCATCGTGTTTTACTTTTATTATATTCCTTTTTGAAAGTAATCTATAACCCCTATTAGTTGAAATAATATCGATATTTCTAGCTTTTTAATATACATATCTTGTACTATAACTTGTCTTGAAACATCAAAAAGCTCTGCAAGATATGTACCACTTTCACAAGAGTTTCACTACTTTCTAAAAATTTCAATTATTCTTTTTCTTTCTTCCCTTTCAATCATCTATATATCCCTCAATAAGCTTAAATCTAAAAATCTTAGCCGAATGTGTTATAGAGCCACTTGAAATATAATCAATTTCTAAGCCTTTAAAACGATTTATATTGGTTATATCCACATTTCCAGAACATTCTATTATAGCTTGTTTATTTATAATCTTTTATAGCCTTTTTGTTGTTTCTATATCCATATTATCTAACATAATTATATTCTGCACCAGCTTTTATAGCTTCTTCCACCCTTTTAAATCTTCAACTTCTATTTCTATTTTTTATAAAAAGGAGAGTATTCTCTTGCAAGTTTTATTGCCTCTGTTATAGACCCAGCAGCATCAATATGATTATCTTTTTAACATTATAGCATCAGAAAGATTGTACCTATGGTTATATCCACCTCCAACTCTAACTGCATACTTTTCAAATATTCTCATATTTGGAGTAGTTTTTTTCTAGTATCCAATAATAATATTTTTTTATCATCAAGAGCTTCTATCATTTTTAGTATAAGTTGCTATACCACTCATTCTTTTGCAAATAATTTAAAGCTACTCTTTCAGAAGATAGTATTGTTTTTATATTAGCTTTTATTTTTAATATTAAACTTTATCTGCAACCTTATCCCCATCTTTTTTTATATTCTGTAAATTCAACAGAAGTATCAAGTAATTCAAAAACTCTTTTAAATACATCAAGCCCTGCTAAAATTCCGTTTTCTTTTTTGAATAAAGTGAAATTTCTGCTAATCTATCATTCTTATAAACTGCATTTGTACTTATATCTTCCGAAGTAATATCTTCTTTTAATGCCAATTTAATTGAATCATCCATTTGAAATTTATCTATTTTTTTCTGAAATTCATCTTCTTTTATCCTTTTTCTATGATATTTTATTTTCTTCTTCATTAAAAACTAAATTTTTATCTACTATATTTCTAAAAATATCATCTGTTATATCATTATAAACAGAAATATTATTTTCGTCAATAATTGAATACGATGCTCTTTTTCCCAAATACAACACTTTCTAATAATGAGTTACTAGCAAGTCTATTTTTGTCCATGAACTCCCTGTACAAGCAACTTCACCAATAGCATACAAATTTTTTTCATTGATGTTTTTAGAATTTATATCAACCTTTATTCCACCCATTGTATAATGCTGAGCTGGAACTATTGGAACCTTATCTTTATATGGATTTATCCCATTTTTTTATTAAATGATCATATATATTAGGAAAATCTCTTTAATATCTAATTTTTATTGTACTGAAATCTAGCCACTCATATTCAGATTTTTCTTTCTTCATTTCTCAATATTGCACTTGTAACCTTATCTCGAGGTTTTAACTCATCTGTAAATCTTTCTAATTTTTGATTTAAAAGTATTGCTCCTTCTCCTCTCACTGATTCAGAAATTAGAAATTTTCTTTTCTTTTTCTTTTTTTATAAAAATGTAGTTGGATGTATTTGAATATATGAGATATCTTTTATTTCTATATTATGCCTGATAGCTGCTGCAACCCCATCTCCTTTTATATGAGAAAAATTTGTAGTATTCTACATATTCCTCCTATTCCACCGGTTGCTAAAACTGTAAATTTTGATTTTATAGAAAATACTTCTTCTGCTAATACTCCTAAAACAATGATTTTCTTTTCAATAATATCTAAGAACTCACAATCTTCAATTATCTTAATATTATCTCTTTCTAAAACTTTTTTTCTATAAGGCTTTCCATTATATATTTACCAGTTTGATCTTCACAATATAGAATTCTAAATTTCCTATGTCCTCCTTCTCTTGTATAGAATAAACCTTTTTCATCTCCTGTAAACTTAACTCCATTTTCGATTAGAGTTTTTATTGCTTCCTCTGACTCATCAACCAGTATCTCTACAGCTTTTCTATTATTTTTATAGTGCCCTGCTATTAAGGTATCCTCAATATACTCTTCTCTATCGTTTTTCCCTCTACAAACAGATATGCCTCCTTGTGCAAGATAAGAATTACTATCTTTAAGTTTTTCTTTGTTAATAATATTATTTTTAACTTTCTATCTAGACTTAATGCACAAGTTAACCCTGCAACTCCTGGAACCAATTATAACCACATCACAACTTTCAATTTTCATTTTTAATCTCCTGCCAATTCTAACATTCTTTCCAAAGGAATTAGAGCTTTTTTTAGCTACTTCATCATTAACTTCTAATTCATCTCCACCTTCTAATAATATTTTTCTATTTTTCTAAAGTATTTTTTCATACTTTTACATATTAAAGTATCTGCAAAATATAATTTTTGTTAGAGCTTTATCATAAATTTTATATTGTATCCCTCTCTCAGTTACAACTATAAACTCATCTCCACCTTTTAATGCCTCTTCGATTATTCCACTTGTACTCCCTATATAGTCAGCTAAATTTAAAAATTTCCTCTTTACATTCTGGATGAGCTAATACTTTAGCGTTAGGATATTCATTTTTTTAACTTTTATTACATTTTCTAAAATGTACTAAATTATGTACACAACAATAACCTTCATTCAAAATAATATTCTTATTTTTAATTTGTTTTTGCAATATATGATGCTAAATTTCCATCAGGAACTATAAAAATATCTTTTTAATTTACTCACAATTTTTAACAGCATTAGATGAAGTTATACAAACATCACAATATGATTTTATTTCTGCTGTCGAATTTATATAGCAAACTACAGCTAAATCATCATATTTTTTCTCTCATTTCTTTTTATATAGTTATCATATGTGCCATTGGACAATCAGCATAAATATCAACCATATGAACTGTTTTGTCTGGATTTAAAATTTTTTATACTTTTCTCCCATAAAATACACACCAGCCATTATTATTGTTTTATTTTTAACTTTGTTGTTGTTTTTGCTAAATAGAAAGAATCTCCAACATAATCAGCTATTTTTTTGTACTTCTGCCATCTACATAGTAATGAGCTAAAATTGCAACATCCTTTTTCTTTTTGTAATTCTTTTATTCTTTCTTTCATTAGTCCTCCTAAAATAATTTTATAGTAAAATTTCTTTAAGAAATTATAGCACTATTTTATTTTATTGACAAGACAATAGAATATACATTGTATATTCATATAATGATATCTATAAATAAAATAAAAGTCTCTTGATAGCCGTATAAGTTCTACGAACTCAAAAACACAGGCTCTTCGAACTAATATGGACGGCAGAGATTAATAAGCATTTTAATTTATACTTTCCTTATAATGAATAAAAGCCCTAAGTTTCCTTTAGGGCTTATGCTTTGTTCAATTCAATGTTATCCTCTACACTGAGAAAGGTATTTGTGTCATCAATGTTTAGCTGTACATTGAGAAACATAATTGTATCAATTCAATGTTATCCCCTACATTGAGAAAAGGTATTTGTTTAATTTATTCTAGTTCATTAGTCTTATAAAATCAACATTTTTGAAAACCTTTTTATTTGTTAATTGACATTCTATACTCCTTTTTAATAATTTAATTAATAAATTTTTACCGTCCTTATAATAATGTTCAGCTATTAAATATCCATTCTCATAATATAATTTAAAGAGTCCTTCTAATTTATCATCTTTAAAATTAGTTTCCATTCTTATGTTTCCATTCTCATAATATTCTTTAAAGAGTCCTTCTTGATTTACCATCTTTAAAATTACCTTCTATCTTTTAAATTTCCATTCTCATAATATACTTTTGAGAGTCCTTCCTTTTTACCATCTTTTATAATTAATCTTCCCATTTTTAAATCTCCATTTCTCATAATATCCTTTTTAAAGAGTCCTTCTCGTTTATCATCTTTATAATTAATCTTCACTTTCTTTAAATTTCCATTTTCATAGTATACTTTTTGAGAGTCCATTTAATTTATCATCTTTTATGAAATTTTACCTAAATCCTATTAGGATAGTATATTTTTCCATACCATTTTTTTTACCATCTTTTAGATTACTTCACTTTTTTGAGAGTCCATTCTAATATTTTTAAAAGATCCTTCTTTTACCATCTTTAAAATTACCTTCACTTTCTAAATTTCCATTTGTCATAATATGATTTTATTATTCCAGTAAATGCTTTTTGTTTCTCCTTTAACATAAAGTTATACCTTCTCTTATTTCCATATCTGTAATATTTACTTCTCTAGGCTTACTCCAACTAGCAAATAATAAAAATAAAAAAATAATCACGAATAAAACTTTAATCTTTTTCATAAACTCCTCCCTAATTTTTTTCCTCTATTCAGAATATAAATTATTTTTTTCTTATATCCCGTTTTTTTATTAGAAGTTAATTTGATTTCTTTTTCTGATAAAGGATATTTTTTTCTTTATATTCTTTATATAATTTTGAAACTTTCTAAAAAAATGAGAATAAACTATTTAGTATCTTCTTTGATTACATATCTTTTGTTTAAAAACTTTAATTTATTCTATATTTTATAAAAAAATGAAAAGTCTTTCTAATTTTTGATACATTATACCCACCCTCCCTGAACATTTTGTCAACTATTTTTTTTGATTTAAGTGATTTTTTTCAATAAAAAATTGCACCTCCAATCTTGTGTCCAGGATTATGGGTGCAGTACAAAAATTTACCATCAACAAATTATCAACAAAAATACCCTTCACCCAACAAAAAGCCCTCAACTTTTTTTCAAGTTCGGGCTTTTTGTAGAAATTAAACTATTTTTGAAATACAATTTCTAAAGTAGTGCTAAATACCATTAATTCAAAATTTAAGTGTGGGATAAATTGACTTTAATTTGAATTAGATGTTAACAAAGTGCAAACACTTTTAATGATAACTATATATTTTATATACTGTAATTTTATATTTCATCAACTAGCCTCTTTTTAACTTTTTGAGATTTCTTATGAACATAAACCTCAGATGTAGTTTTATAGCTAGAATGTCCTATCATCTTTTATAATTGCATCTTTATCTGCTACAGTATCTGATAATAGACTTGCGAATGTATGTCTAGTATCATGTAAGCTATGATATGATAAGTCCCATATCTCTAAACAATATTCTGAAAATGATTATCAAAAAGAATCATAATCATACTCTAAAGCCATCAAGTCTCTGCCATAAATGTTTATCTTTACTGAAAATATCTATTCTTAAAAAGCTCTAGTATTTTATCTGCAATAGGGACTTTTCTTATTCCCAGCTTTACTCTTAGATGCTTCTATTTCAAAAGTAATAATCTTTTAGATAGATATTTCTTTTCTATTTACTTTTTAATAGCTCACTTATTCTCAATCCTGTATAACATAAGATTAATACCATATCTATAATTCTATACTTGTCTACATCATAATTATATAAGTTATCCCATAAAAACTTTGTAACTCTTCTTTACTAATTGGTCTTTCTCTATCTCCAGTTTTGTTACCTTTTTTTCTTGAACTGGTAAAGTTTTAAAAACTTAGCATAGTTCTTAGTTGCCATATCGTTTAGAATAGCAAAAGTCCCAGATATTAGACCAGAAACTTCTTAATAATCTTAATGTACTATTAGTTAGATCCAAACTATAGAAAAATGTTTTGTAGCATAATACCATTGATTTTAGCTATTTCTAAACCATATAACTTTTTACTTCTTTTAAAAATTAGTTTCATAGTTTGATTTTTGTTCCTGGTTTAACATCTTCTTTGGACTTAATCCATAGATTGTATAATTCTTCAAAAGTTATTCCTTTTTCTTTCTTCTTAGCAAATTTTAACTCCCTGTATTTTCTAACATTTCAAGATTATTTGTAAACATAGCTAGTTTATAAGTCTCAGCTTCTTTTTGTGTCTTAAAACAAGCTATAAAATCTCTTTATATCTCTTTATCTTCTATACTGTAATATTTAGGACCTAATAGAGCCCAAGGCTTTTCTTCTGTTTCCAGATAATTTATAAAACAGTTCCCATTCCATTTGCTGCTCTCATAAAAAATCACACTCCTTTTAATTTGACGTACTTAAATAGAGTGTGTTATAATTTGTATAGGCAAACAAAAAGAGGACACATCTTTTTAACCCCTTTAGAGTTACGAACTCAAGAGGGGTATTTTTATATCCTTTGAACTCAAAGTCTATTTTACAGAATATTAATCATACATTTTTACAGATTCACTAATTTATTTTTAAAAATTATATAAATCATTTATAGAGTTTATTGCAATTTTAGTATCCTCTATCTGTTTTGTTTCCTTCTTCATCAAGTTCTGGAAATTTAATAAATTTAGTAGAACCATTAAAATATAGTCTGCAAATCCATTTTGTTACTTTATCATCAATAGTTATTGAAAAGTAATTTAGAGTGTCTTTATACGTAATTCTATCAAGTTCTATACTTCCATACAATAATGCCTTAGCAACAGAAAAAGCCTTGTAATTCTTCATCAGTAGTTATATATCCACATTCAACATCAGTTATTTCTTCAACTATTTCTTGAGAAGATTCAATTTCTTTTTCAACAGCTTTTATTCACTTCTAAAGCACCTCTAATTTTGTTCTAACAGTATCATTTAAAAATTCATTTATAGATTTTTAATAGTGCTTGTAAATCTATCTTTTACTTTTTGTGTTTTTACACCTTTCATAAATTTCATTCAAAAATATAAGATATAAAATTTTCAGTTGGATTATCAAACTCAGATTTTAAAAAGTTTTTTTAATAGCATTTGAATACTTTAGCTCCTCAGTTTTCACTATTTAAAAATGTTGTCTAAATCAAATGAATTTCTAGCAAATTTCTTTTAATTCATTTATTTGATAATCTTTAATTTTTAAAAGATTTATTTCTAAAAATGGTTTGTCATCCATCATATTAGGTTTTTCTAAATCAGTATAGAATTTGTAAACAATACCGTTTGTTAAAACTCCAATTTTAGCTGGAGTAACATTAAAATAACGAGTTAATTGCTTATCACAATTTTCAAGTGTATTATTGCAATCCTTACATTCGACTAATATTCTTGGAATATCATCAATTAGAATTGCATAGTCAACTTTTTCTCCTTTTGCATCTGCAATATCTGCTGTGAATTCTGCTGATGAAATTCAAAAAGGATTTCTAGTATCATATCCAAGCATATCAAAGAAAGGTAAAAACAACACAGTTTTAGTCATTTCTTCATTTGTTACTCTATCTTTGTACTTTTCAATTTTCTTAGATAATTCTTCAATATTGTCTTTTAAATCCATAAACCCATCTCCTTTTTTATTTTAAATTTTTAAAATTGTTTTAAATAATTACACCAAATATAATTTATAATTTTCTGAATCTCATCATTATTATCGCAATCTTTATATTTTAGCTTGTAAAATATAGTAGCAAATAAATTTGCTTGTGTTTCTTCTCTTGAGCCTTTAAATGCTTCAATCTTACTAAATTGCCTTATTGTATCACTCATGAAGTTCATAATGCCCAACCCTCATGAGCTATAACGAATTCTTTTTCGAAATCTGAAATGTTTGAATTGATAAAAATGATATTTTTCACACGATAAACCTTTAATACTACTATCTAAATCTACATATTTTAATATAATTCCTTTATCTTTTATTAACTTATAGATATTTTCATATTCATCAAGTAACTTTTTAGCAGTATCTATAACATATTTTAAAAGTCATTATACATCACTTTTTCCTTTGTGAAATTAATACTTCGCATAAGCTATTGCTAATGTTTCTTTATCTTTACCAGAAATATCATTACCTTCATTCTATAAACATTACAGTTGACATATTATTAAATTTTTCAAGTTTTTGCTAATTCTTCATCCGTTAATTGAGAAAAATATTATTTTTCTTTTTCTTGTGAACTATAATTTTTGTTTGATAATAATTTATCAGCTTCTAAACCTAAGACATCACATATTATTTGAAATTTATCAATAGGCATATAAGTTTCCATTGTTTCATATCTTTGTAGTGTAGAAGAACTTATTCCAGTTTTTGAAGATAAATCTCTTAAAGATAATTTTTAATTCATCTCTCTCTTATATAATTTTTACTATATCTTTTATTTCATAAGGCATTTTACTACCTCCTTATATAAATTTTTATAATCAATTATATAATTAATTTTTCATATTCGCAACAAAAATTTAAAACAAAAAGTTTCAAAAATGGGTTGACAAAATAAGAGTTGTAGTTTATACTTGTTTCATATAAGGGACAAAATGAGGTGATAATTTGGATATATTAAAATTAAAAGGAAAATTGCTGAAAAAGGAAAAACACAGATAGATTCTAGCCAAAAACTTAATTTATCAGTTCAATCTTTTTAATGCAAAATTAAATGGAAGAGCAAAAATTGATATTGATGAAGCTAAAAACTGATAGAAATCTTAGAAATTGAAAAATGTTAAAGAAATAGCTAATCAGTCCCAAATATGAAACAGAAAGGAGTGTGGCGTATGGAAAATATTTATAAAGGTTTTAAGGTAGAAGGAACAACAGAAGAAATAAAAAGTTAAATCAGCCTCATGGAAGATAAGAAACTAACAAGAGAAGATTTAACTTTAATAGTGAAAAACTATGGAAAAAATGATGGAGAAAAAGTTCAAATTTTTAAAGCAGGGATATATGAAGAATACGATATTGAAATTAAAGGTAAGTATTCTTCAAAAAGTGAAAAATCGATATCCCAGATAAATGTTTAGTTATCCTTGTTGATATAAGTTAAATAGGATTTATAAATAGTTTTTAAATTCTGATATAGGTGCTAATGCCTCCATACTTTAACTTGTTATTCATATAAGATACTAATCTGTTTTTCTTCGGATGTATCTGGGAAAGTCTTATCTCTTAATATATCTCTAGCAATATCGCCTTTAATACTATCAGAGTTTAGGTAATGAGATGTTTTTAACCATTCAATAAAAGATTTCATATTAATCACCTCCTTAGAGATGATTATAACACAAAAAGGAAAATGAAAAATTATCTAGTAATTTTTAAAAACTATCTAGTAGAAAAATGCAAAAACTACAAAAACAATTGAAAATCAAAAAGAAAAATACTTACTAGTAGATTTCTAAAACTATCTAGTAAGTTTGGAATACGAGGAGTAAAAATGGTAATAAGAGGGACAATGAAAGAAATTCTTAGCTTTTTAAGGAGTATGACAGAAGAAGAATTTAAAGCAAAAGTTAGAAAGTGGGGTGATGAAAAATGATTTCATTTGAAAGCTGGAATGTTTATAACTGTTGGAATTTTTAGTCCAGTTTTTATGGTAAACGATTACTTGAACAAAGAGAAGAACACAAGATTACTATTTCTGGACGCTTGTTATTACCGAGTATGCTGTGGGTACTTATTTCTATAGTTCTATATTATGTGTACATGGGAGAGCTTTTAAAAAAGATATTGGTAAAAATAGTTAATTAAATAATTAAAGGAGGATTTATGGCAAATTACAAGATAACAGTAGATGAAGCTGTTGCTTTATCCGGTGGAGAACTTAACAAAGATGATGTTTACAGTTTAATAAGAGCAAATGAAGTTCCTGGCTGTATCTACAAAAAGAAAAAAATGAAGAAAATGAGAGAGGAGCTTACTTTAATTATAAAGGCTCATTGGCTAAATTTCTTAAATGGAAAAAGCTATAAAAAGAAAACATCTATACTCCCGACCAAAGTTGTATGACAGATGTTTAGGTTAAAAGAAAAATAGATAACTCTATTTTCTTGAATTGTACTACAAATATAAAAAATTCAAGGAGGAAAAATAGTGGAACCATCTATAAGTAATATAGTAAAGAAGATTCAAAGTACAGATCAAAAATACAATTACGATGAAATCTTCTTCGATTGGATAAAAAGCTATGTTCTATGCTTTATGCTAATTCTTGCAACAGAGATGGATATGAGGATAGAGAAAAGGAGTTTGACAGATTAGTAGAAAAAGATGGACCTAAAACCATGCAGATATTCTATGAGTGTCAAGCTGAGCTGGTGATGTTGTTTGAGGAATAGATGATTACTTAGGAAAATACATCATCATCTTGGTGTGCATAACAAAATGAAAGGGCAGTTCTTTACACCATTTCACATAGCTAAAATGATGGCAGAGACTCAAGTTTCTGGTGTAATAAAAGGAATTAGAAGAAGGCAGAATAGAGATAAATGATTCTGTCATGTGATCTGCTTGTTTAATATTAGGAATGTTAGCAGTACTAAAAGAAAAAAAGGAATTAACTATCAAAAAGAATTTTTATTAATTGCAGCGATTTAGATGAAAAATGCTATACAAATGGCTTATATACAGTTGTCTCTTATAGGGCTGCTGCAAAATGCGAAAAATAAAAACGCACTTACTGGGAAACATTTGGTAGCTGGTTTACTTTTGGGTGCTATGCTCTTTTGAGAGGAGAAGATATGGAAGAAAATTTAATAACTGAATTTAAGTATGAATTACTAAAAAGTTTTTCCGATGAAGAAACTTTTAGAATAGAGAGTATTTTAAGAAGTATTCTCTATAAAAATGAAAAATGCTTTAGTTGTAAGTGATGGGCAAGGAAATTTAGAATTAATTAAACAGTTTGTAATACAGAAGAAAGTGCAAAATTTAAGTGATAGGTCACTGAAGTATTATGTTTTAACGCTTTGAAAATTTTAATGATTTTTAAGAAATAAGCCTTTTCAAACTGTCACATCTAATGATGTTATGCTTTTTAGGGGCAAAAATGTATAAAGATAAAGTTACATCCACAACTGCAACAATTTAAGAAGAAACTTAAGTTCTTTTTTACCTTTTTACAAGAATTCGATTTTTATTGTTAAAATCCTATGACTAGGGTAAAAAAAGATAAACGAAGTTAGAGAAAAAGAAAAAAAGCTTTTTCCGCAACAGAAATAGCAAAAATAAGAAAGGCAATTACTACTAAAAGAGATAGAGCAATATTTGAACTATTACTGCATTCTGGGATAAGAGTTGGAGGACTGTGTGGGCTTAAATTTGACGATATAAACTTTTCTGAAAAATCTATAACGGTGTTTGAAAAAGGGAGAAAGTACAGAACAGTTTACTTTTAATGAAGAGGCTGAATTTTATTTAAAAGAGTACTTAGAAGAAAGGGAAAAATTAGATACGAAAGATGAGCATATTTTTGTTTCTCTTTTTAAAACCTTATAAAAATTACAAATTAGCGGTGTTGAAATAATGATAAGACAAGCTGGAAGAGAAGCTGGAGTTAAAAACGTTCATCCTCACAGATTTAGAAGAACATTCGCAACAACAGCTTTGAAAAAAAGGGATGTCAATAATAGATATAAAAATCTTTTGGGGCATAAGAAATTAGATACAACCCAAATTTATCTAGATGAAACAGAGGGGCTTTACAAAAGCAGCGTATACCAAAAGTATTTTAATAGCTAAGGAGGATAAAAAAATCATGAATACATTAATGGATTTAAACACAAAACTGTTTGAACAGATGAATAAATTAAGTAAGGAAGATATCACTCAAGAAGAGTTAGACAAGGAAATTAGCAGAAGTGAAACTATGATAAAAACTTGCTGGAGTAATTATAAGTAATGGAGAATTAGCTCTTAAAGCAGCAAAATTTAAAGACGACATGATGGATGCAACAGCTAAACTACCTAAAATGCTAGAGGAATAGAATATGAAAAATACACTGATGAAAATGATTGAGTTCTTGAGAGAAGTTGCTAAAGGAAAAACTTATGTAGAAATAGTTAAAATATTTAATGCAAAAATATGATTTAGAAATAACTGTAAAAATGAAAAATCTTCTTAGTAGAAAGAAAATTTATACTGAAACAGGAGGGTGTCTTTTATAAAAAGGTTGCATTCCCTGGAATAAAGGAACAAAAAGGTTTGACAAAAAGCTAACAAAACTTTTTTAAAAAAGGTGAAAAGACCAAAAAGTTGGAAACCTGTTGGAAGTGAAAGAATTGACAGAGACGGATATACTCTTATAAAAATTTCTAATGAAGGTGGAATGTGGCAAAGATGGGCTTTAAAACACAGAGTTGTTTGGGAAAAACACTATAAAATGAAAGTCCCAAAAAGGATCTGTAATTATTCTTTTGCTGATGGAAACAAAAGTAATTTGAGCGTAGATAATTTAATTTGTGTAACGAGAATGAATTAAGGGTGCTTAATCAACATAGATTAATCAGTTCTGTCCCTGAGTTGACTAAGACTGGATTGAATGTAGCAAAAATAAGAATTAAGTTAGCAGAATTAAGGAAGGAGAAGAAATGAATATAAATGAATACAATTCTAAAAATATGGGAAAAACAAGTTCTAGTTTTGAAAAATGATGGCATAAAAAACTTTAAATCACTTCTGCTAGTATTGCAAAAGTCTGGAGAATTAAAAAGGCTTGATAGTTTGTGGTAAATATGCAGGATTTACTGATACATATAGACTTGCATCTATTAAAGATAATTATGATGATTTACCTGGAACCAATACTGCTACTCCTCTTATGTATGATGTGCTAGATGTGTTGAAAAAAGCTGAATGTCTGGCAGTACTTAAAGATGGAAAACTTGCAATTCAAGTGGGGACTGAAGTAATTGAATACGAACCGATGAAAGATATAAAAGTTCCCAATATATTGAAGGTGGTTGAAGACTTAGAGTATGAAAGCCATTCTGAAGCATATCCTGTTATTAATTTTACTGAAAATATAGTCTGGAAGATGTTAAAAGACTCTAGGTGGGAAGGAGTATTTACTAGATTTTTTTAACTTTGAAAATGGAAAAGTAACCGTTGAAGCTATCCAAATGATTATTCTAAATTAGTTTTGGGATTGTTGGAGTTAGATAATACAAAAGCTAGTTTAAAAACAGCTTTAGATTTTTAAATATGTGGATCTGTGGTTTAAGTGGATTATGGATAATAAATTTAATATTGCTTTTAGGAAAAAAATAATAGAAGTGCTGTTAAATTTAGCAAGGACAATACAGATTACATAGATTATGCCACTAGCATTAAGCAGTTAAGGAGTTGATAGAGATGCCTAAAATAGAAGAAGTATTGGAATATAAGAAGTAATACTTTTACAACGAATAAGGAAATTTCTGATGATTTGAATATAAGCGAAGGTGTTGTTAGAACTTACTTAAATAGATTAAAAACAAAGGATATTTAGATAGGCACTGAGTATAAAGTTTTTAAAAGAGATGCTAGTTAATAAATCTAACTATAAACAGGAAATAATTAAAGAAATGTTGGAATCATATATGGATGACTTTAGAGAACTTAAAGTAATAAACGAGAAGGTAAGAATTGGAGAACTTATTATCAGACTTGTGGATAAATTGTGAGGTGCTGGGAATGTTTTTAATTAATGATAGCTATTATGAATTAATTTTTAGAAGATGAAGATACAGCTGTTTTATCAAGTATTGTAACAGGAGAGTCTTTAACGATGCCTGTGAAAGATATATGGAATTACGCTGTTTAAAGGAGGTGTTCAGTATGCTGAGAATAAATAAAAAGTCTGTTGCGACTACCACATCATCAACAGACTATCAACCAATATTTGATTATATAGTACAGCAAATTATTAAAAAAATGCAAATAGGAGGATATAAAAATGATTAAAGTTGAATTTACAGGAAGCGTGGAAGAAGTTAAAAAGGAAATAAAGAGAGTTCATAGAAGCTAACTGTGCTGAGGTAATAATCAATACACAAAAAGCTGTCGGTGAGGCTTTAGACAAGGCTAAATCTAAAACAGAAGAAACAAAAAGAAACTACTAAAAATAGAAGAAACCCCTTCTACAAAACTGCCAACAGCTCCAGCTAAAAAGGAAGATGTACCAGCCGATGTAGCAACTCCTTTACCAACTAAGACAGCAGAGTATAGCGCTCAGGACTTACAAAAATAGCTGCTGGATGGGTAAATAAGGACATAGAAAAATAACAGACCTATCTTAGTAAATATATTATCTAAGTTTGGTGTTAAAGTTATAACGTCTTTACCTCAAGAAAGCTACGGATCTTTTGTTCAAGAGCTTTAAAAACTTAGGAGCTGATGTTTAATGGCATATGCACTATTGGGGCCTTCTAGTGCATCAAGGTGGATAGCTTGTCCGCCTTCTGTAAGACTTTGTGAACAATTTCGAAGATGTAGAGAGTGAATATGCAAAAAGAAGGGAAGCCTAGCCCATGAGATAGCAGAGTTAAAAAGTAAAAAGTTAATTGATCCTGGGTTAACGCCAAGGAAAATTTTACATCTGCTATGAAGAAGCTAAAAGAAAAAGAGTTATATCAGGAAGAAATGCAAGGATACACAGATGAGTATGTAGAGTTTATACAAGAACAGATGTACAGCTATGAAACTACTCCACATATATCTGTGGAACAAAAAGTAGATTTTTCTCAATATGTCCCGGTGGTTTCGGGACCGCTGACTGTATCTTAATCTCTAATGATACTTTTTACACATCATAGATTTTAAGTATGGAAAAGGAGTACCAGTCAGTGTTGAAAACAATGCCCAGTTACTTCTGTATGCATTAGGAGCATATCTCGCTTACGAAATGATATTTCCTATAGAACATATTAAAAATGTCAATCTGTACAGCCAAGGCTTAACAATATAGACACTTGGGAATGCACTCTCGATTACTTACTAGCCTTTGCTAAGAAAGCTCAGGAAAAAGGCTGTAATGGCTTTTAAAAAGGTGAGGGTAATTTTGAGTGCGGAGAACACTGTAAATTTTGTAAAGCTAAATCTGTCTGTAGAGAAAGAGCTAATGCTAATTTAGAACTCGCTAAGTATGAATTTAAAGCTGCAGACCAATTATCTTTAGAAGAAATTGGAGGATACTACAAAAGGCACAAAAACTTAGCTAAATGGGCAGAGGATTTAGAAAGAGTATGCATTAGCAGAAAGTTTTGAAAAAGGAAATAATGTTCCTGGCTGGAAGGCAGTAAATGGTAGAGGTAGTAGAAGCTTTTACAAACACAGATGATGCTATAAAAGTACTCAAAGAAAATGGGATCGCAGAAGAACTGCTGTATGAAAGAAAGTACTTAACATTAGCTCAGATGGAAAAAGTAATAGGTAAAAAGATTTTAATAATCTAGTTGGAAATTTAATAGTTATGAATGTAGGGAAGCCAACTCTTGTAGATGCATCTGATAAAAGAGAAGGATAACAAACAAGATAAAGGCAGAAGATGAATTTAGTGTAGTTGATGATATTAATAATTTATAAAAAGGAGAAGTGATATTTATGGGCAAATGAAACAAGAGTGATGACAGGGAAAGTAAGATTGAGTTATGTACATTTATTTAAACCTTATGCAGCAGAAAAAGGGCAAGAAGAAAAAGTACAGTTGTACAATTCTAGTCCCAAAAGACTGATGTACAAACTAAAGCAAAATTAGATGCGGTAATAAATGCGGCAATTGAAAAAGGAATTAGTAGTGTGTGGAACGGGGTTAAACCTCCAAAAACCAACTATCCCTATTTATGATGGAGATGGGGCAAGACCCTTCTGACGGACAAGAATTTGGAGCCCGAATGTAAAGGGCACTGGGTATTTACGGCAAGTGCAAAAATTGATTATCAACCAGGAGTAGTTGATGTGAGAGCTCAACCAATTTTTAAATCAAGCTGAAATATACTCAGGGATATATGCAAGAGTATCAGTAAACTTTTTTTCCTTATGCAGTAAGCGGTAAAAAGGGAATTGGTTGTGGACTTGGGAATGTGCAAAAACTAATGGACGGAGAACCTTTTATCAGCTGTAGGAATTAAAGCAGAAAATGAATTTGATGAGGTAGAAATAAAACCCAATAACTGGTGAGCCAATATTATAAAAATTTAATAGAAGGCAGTGAAAACTGCCTTTCAATTTCAAAAAGGAGCGATTATGAGAACTTTTAAATATAGATATAGAAACATTCAGCTCTGTAGATATTAGGAAGTCAGGTGCCTATAAAGTATGCAATGAGTGATGATTTTCAGATACTTTTATTTGCATACTCCGTTGATGGACAAGATGTAAAAATAATAGACCTGGCTCAAGGCTGAAACTATTCCTGAGAAATAATAGCACTCCTAAAAGATAAAGACTGTATTAGTATGCCTATAATGCTGTCTTTTGAATGGTGGTGTTTGAACAAGGCAGGAATAGAAACTCCTTTGGAACAATGGCGTTGTACTATGGTACATAGGTCTTTATTGTGATATACGGCTGGTCTTGCTGTGATAGGTAATGCAATGGGATTACCCTCAAGACAAAAAGAAACTAACAACAGGTAGTGCTCTAATAAGATATTTCTGTATACCTTGTAATCCTACTAAAAAGTAATGGGAACAGAACTAGAAACTTACCTCAACATGCCCCTGAAAAATGGGGGCTATTTAAGGAATATTGTATCCAAGATGTAGTTACCGAAATGGAGATTGGTAGAAGATTAAGTGCTTTTCCTGTCCCCTGAAAGAGAATGGAAGCTCTGGGATATTAGATACATTTATGAATGCTTACGGAGTAAAAGTTGATAGTGAATTAGTCAATGGAGCTTTATATATAGATGCATTATCAAGGGCTAATTTACTAGAAGAAGCAAAGGTATATAACCAAATTAGATAATCCTAATTCTACTAGTCAACTGCTTAGCTGGTTAGAAGAAGCTGGAGAAGAAGTTGAAAATTTTACAAAAAAGCTACTGTGGAAAAATGGTAGATACTTTAGAAGAAGGTCAAGCAAAAAGAGTTTTGGAGATAAGACAAGAGCTTTCTAAGACATCGGTTAAGAAATATAAAGCTATGGATGAAGCTATGTGTAAAGATGAAAGAGTTAGAGGGTCTCTTACAATTTCTATGGCAGCTAACAGAACTGGTAGATATGCAGGAAGATTAGTTCAAGTACAGAACCCTACCTCGTAACTATATAGAAACTTTAGATGTTGCTAGGAGTATCATAAAAAGTGACGGAGAACTATTAGAGCTAATTTATGGGGAACATACCTGATACCTTATCACAGTTGATAAGAACAGCATTTATTCCATCTGAAGGAAATCACTTTGTTGTGTCAGACTTCTCAGCAATAGAGGCAAGAGTTATAGCATGGCTTGCTGGAGAAGAGTGGAGAATGGAAGTGTTTAAAACTCATGGAAAAAATCTATGAGGCCTCAGCATCTCAAAATGTTTGGAGTACCAATAAATACCATCGCAAAAGGTGAAGAAAACTATCACCTTAGAGCTAAAGGTAAAAGTTGCAGAACTTGCACTAGGTTACCAAGGTAGTGTTGGAGCTTTAACTGCTATGGGTGCAGCAGATATGGGACTGACAGATGAAGAAAATGAAAGACATTGTTGATAGATGGAGAAAATCATCTAAAAAGAATTGTGGAGTTGTGGTATGCATTAGAGAATGCTGCTGTGGAAGTATTGGAGACAGGAGAACCTCAAATGGTTAAGTGTGTAAAAGTTAGCTAAAGAGTATGATTTTATTTATGGTCAAGACTTTTTCACAATAGAATTACCGAGTGGGAGAAAAACTTTTTCTATCCAAAGCCATTCTTAAAAGAAAATCAATTTGGGCAAATGCAGATGCATTATATGGGGATTAATCAAACATCTAAGAAGTGGGAAGTTATCCCAACTTATGGCGGTAAATTAACGGAAAAATATCGTACAAGCTATCGCAAGAGACTGCTTAGCAGAAACTTTACTAAGAGTAAAAAGATAAAGGTTGGCCAATAGTGTTCCACGTGCATGACGAGATAATACTAGATGTTCCAAAGTCTGTGGAGTTAGAAGAAGTTATAAAAACTATGACAGAAGAAATTAGTTGGGCTAAAGGTTTAATATTAAAATGCAGCTGGGTTTACTGGCAATTACTATATGAAAGATTAGAGGAGATAATTATGGAATACAGAGATGAAAGAAAAGAATCTAAAAAAATATAAAGATGGGAATATTTGGAGGAGTAGCTGGTTTTATTACTTATACTAGCTTTAATTAATTGTTATACAGTTGATACTGGAGAGGTTGCCATAATATCAACATTTGGGAAAATAACAAGAGTTGAAACTGAGGGTTTGCACTTAAAAATCCCTTTTGTTCAAGGAAAAACCTTTATGGAAACAAGAGAAAAGACGTATATTTTCGGAAAAACAGAAGAAATGGACACAACGGTGGAAGTTTCAACAAAGGATATGCAAAGTATAAAATTAGAGTTCACTAGTCCAGCTTCTATCACAGACCCAGAGATTTTATATAGAGCTTTTTAATAATAAACATGAACAAAGATTTATTAGACCAAGAGTTAAAGAAATAATACAAGCTACAATAGCAAAATACACTATTGAAGAGTTTGTAAGTAAAAAGAGCAGAGATATCAAGATTAATATTTGAAGATTTAAAAAGATGATTTCGCTCAATATGGTCTGTCTGCAGGTAATGTGTCTATAGTTAATCACGATTTCAGTGATGAATATGAAAAAGCGATAGAAAGTAAGAAAGTAGCAGAACAATCAGTGGAAAAAAAGCTAAGGCAGAACAAGAAAAAACTTAAAGTTGAAGCAGAAAAACAAAGTAAGATTAGCAGAATATGCTTTTACAAGAAAAAAAGAATTACAAGCAAAGGCAAATGCTGCTGAAAGTAATTCATTATCACCTCAACTTTTTAAGAAAGATGGCTATTGAAAAATGGGATGGAAAAACTTCCAAAAGTTCAAGGAATAATTCAAATACTTTAATTAATTTAGATTAGGATGGAATTATGCATATAGGTAGAAAAAAATAAAAATTTAGGGATGAAAACGAATTATCTCGAAAAAGAATTTGCTGAAAAATAGGAGTTACACAGGCTTTTTAGCATATATGGAAAAATGAAGAATTAACATAAAAGTCCCTTATCTAGAAAAAGAAAAATTTTGATTGCTATTGGAGAAGAAACAATTCCAGAAAAATAAGGCAGAAAAAGCCTGAGAAAGAAGCACCAATGAATGATAATGTCTCACTCTCAAAACATTATTTGATTCCAGGTTGTAATCTTTGAAAGCATTGACATTATTAGACAAAGATTAGGAGATGTAGGATCTATGTTCTTTCTAGAAGGAAATGTATCTAAATACTTAATCAGAGCAGAAAAAGAAAAAATGGTAAAGAAGATTATGAAAAAGCCAAGAAATATTTAAGCTGGTTAGTTGATATGCAAAAAGTAATTCCTCTATGAAATTGGCTTTTAATTCAAAAAGAAAAATTGCTGAAGGTTGTGGCACTGATTGGCTTAATATTATAGGGTGGAATATCAATGGATATGAAAAACTAAAAAGGCTTTTAATTTTTAAATGAAGTTTTTAATCAGCTATACTCAGCTAACTATGTAAAAGCTTCAGAGTTAATAGACGCATTACTGAAAGAATAAAAGGAGATAACAGATGGAGAACTCGAGAAAATTAATACTATCCGAAGCAAATAACAGGTATTCTAAGCAATGGGTAACGACTGAGATTACATGGTCTGAATTTGTGGATAGATTAGGAAAAACCCTAAAGTAACAGCTGAAACACTAGATGAGTTCTTATCTTATACTAAATCTAAGCAAGATGATATTAAGGATGTAGGAGGCTTTGTTGGTGGAAAATTAAAAGGTAATCTCAGAAGAAGCGAAGCTGTTGAAAGCAGGAGTTTAATTACTCTTGACTTAGATAATCTAGCTTATGAAGATGACACTAAGATTATAAAAAAACTCTTAATAGTTTAGGGTGTGCTTATGCAGTGCTACAGTACTCGTAAGCACCAAACTACTAAGCCAAGAATAAGAGTTATATTACCCTTAGCCGAAGATGTGTCTGGCGACGAATACGAGCCAATAGCAAGGAAGGTAGCAGAGTCTATAGGATTACGTTATTGTGATCCTACGACCTTTCAAGCTGTTAGATTGATGTATTGGCCAAGCCATTCTACTGATAGTGATTATGTGTTTACTTATGCAGACAAGCCTATGCTAGATGGTAAGGCAGTCCTTAATATGTATGCTGATTGGAGAGATGTAACAACTTGGCCAGAAGTTCCTGATGCTCAAAAACATCATTTAACTTTATTAAAGCAACAAGAAAAACCCTTTAGAAAAAGAGGGTATGGTAGGAGCTTTTTGTAGAAGGTTTAATATTTACCAAGCGATAGATGAGTTTTTACCCGGAACCTATGAGGCTTTTAGTGATATATCTGACAGATTAACTTTTTATAGGTGGAAGCACTACTGCTGGAGCTATTATATATCAAGATGGATTATTCCTATACTCACATCATGCTACTGATCCTTGTAGTCAAAAATTAGTAAAATGCTTTTGACTTAGTAAGATTACATAAATTCGGACATTTAGATATTCAAGCAGATATTAAAACTCCTGTAGCCAAACTACCTTCTTGGCTAGCTATGAAAGAATGGGTATTCGCTAAAAACACCAGTTAATTCAGATTTACTTAAAGAGAGAAGGCAGAAAGCAATAGCTGAGTTCTCAGTCTCTAATCAATCCTAATGCAGATGTCATTGAAGGTATAGTAGTTGAAGAAGATGATAGCTGGACAGCAGAACTTTGTATATAATGCTAAAGATAATTCAAAAGTACTTAGTACTCTTGCAATATAATAACAATTTTAAGAAATGATAGAGAATTAAAGTTTAAAAATTTTCAAGGATATTTTCTTCGAGAATACTTGTAAGAAAAGATGTACCCTGGGATAGGAAGTTTGAAATCCCTGACAGAATTTGGACCGATACTGATGATGCAGGTCTTAGATGGTATTTAGAAAGCAATTATGGAATCACTTCTACAAATAAAAATCATAGATGGAGTTAATCTGATTGCAGAAGAAAATGCAGAAAAATAAGGTTGCTAGTAGGATTCAAGCAACATCTTGGGATTGTGAGAAAAGATTAGAGACTTTGTTTATAGATTACTTAGGTTGTGAAGATAATGTATACACTAGAGAAGTTTCTGAAAAAAATCATTAGTAGCTGCAGCTAAAAGAGCTATATATGGTGGGATTAAATGGGATAATATGCCTATTCTAATTCCACCACAAGGTGTAGGTAAGAGTACATTTTTAAAAATTTTTAGGTATGGAATGGTATAACGATAGTTTAGTTAATGTGGAAGGCAAAGACGCTTTCATGAGTTAATCCAGGGAAGTTGGATCTTGGAAATGGGAGAACTTAGTTCTTTAAGAAAAATCTGAAATGAATCTAGTAAAAAAACTTCTTAAGTAGAACTGATGATATCTTTAGAGCATCGTACGGGCGTAGAGCCCAAAAATATCCAAGAAGATGTGCATTCTTTGGAACTGCAAACGATACTAACTTTTTACGGGATGAAACAGGAAATAGAAGATTCTGGCCTATAGATTGTTTTATTCATAAACCTATGAAAATCTATCTTTGAAGATTTGAAAGATGAGTTAGACCAGATATGGGCTGAGGCTTTAGGAACTTGCAAAAGATAAATCTTATAGTTTAGTTCTGTCAAAAGAAGCATTAGAGATAGCTGTTAAAAGAGCAGGATTCGCATTCAGAAGATAACGTATTTAAAGGAATTATATTAGATTATTTAGATAAGAAAAATACCGAAAAAATTGGAGCTCTATGGATGCTTTTGCAAAAAGGACTTTTTAGATGAATATGATTCTACAATTCTACAATATGATGAGAGTGATTTAATATTAAGAGATAAGGTTTGTGCAGCTGAAATTTGGGAAGAAGCCCTGAAAAACAGCGTTAGATTTATGAAAAAGAGTGACAGCATTGAGATTAATAAAATATTATCAACCCTATTTCAATGGGAAAAAATGAAAACATCATCTAAGTTTGGAAAATATGGAGTTCAAAAGAGGATACAAGAGAAGAAATTTCTATTAAAAATATCGACATTCTAGAGTCAACATTATTAAAAGGTCAACATTCTAAAAAGGCAAAAATCAACATTCTTTTTGTTGATGAGAATGTTACCTAGAATGTTGACCGAAAAAGCATTGGTATTACTATAATTAATATATATATTCAACATAACAACATTCTTTTATATATAAATATAAAGAAATAAAGAAATAAAGGGTATATATAGTCTATAAAATCTATAAATCCTATATTTATATATATATATAAGAAAAAGAAAAAGTTTGTTGCATATCAGATTGGAGAAAAATTCATGAAAAAGTGAAAGTGAAATTGAAGCATATTTAGTTAAAAGTGTAAAAAATAAAAAGGCTTGTGTATGAAGTGGATACTCTCCAGGAAATGCAGGAGTACCCGACAGGATAGTTATCGTTCCAGGAGGAGATGTCTATTTTGTGGAGCTAAAAAGCAGAGGGTAAAAGAGAAAATTTATCCCCTTTTACAGAGAAATTTTATGAGTAAGCTTAAAAACTTAAATTGTGATGTAAGAGTAATAGCTTCATTTTCAAGAAGTAGAAGATTTTTGTTAAGGAGGTGGTGCCAAATGAAGTTTATACCCCATGAATACCAAAAATACTGTATTGACAGAATGATATCTGATGATAAGTTAGGGTCTTATGTTGGATATGGGCTTAGGAGAAAACAATCATAACTCTATCTGCAATAGCAGACTTAAAATTTAATAGATTTGAAGTTGGAAAGGTATTGATAATAGCCCCGAAAAAGTCGCAGAGGCTACCTGGACAGATGAGATAGCAAAGTGGATCATTTATCCCTACTAAAAACATCTCTTGTTTTAGGGGTCTACAGAAGCGTATAAAGGCACTTGCAAAAACAGCTGATATTTATGTGATAAATAGAGAATGTAACTTGGTTAGTTGATTACTATAAAAATGCTTTGGCCATTCGATATGGTGGTACTTGATGAGTGGTCTAGCTTTAAAAATCATCAATCAAAAAGATTTAAAAAGTTTAAAAAGTTATCAGGAATAAAATAAACAGAATAGTTGGACTTACAGGAACACCAGCCCCGAATGGACTTATAGACTTGTAGGGCTCAACTATATCTATTGGATCAAGGCGAAAGGTTAGAAAAGACTATAGGGAAATTTAGAGAAAGATATTTTGAACCTGGGCAACGAAACAGAACAGTAATTTTTAATTATGATGCCAAAGAAGGATCCAGTGAAGCTATTCATGAGAAAAATATCTGATATCTGCATCTCTATGAAAGCAGAAGATTATTTTGGAATTACCAGACATAATTTATGAACAAGTACCAGTAGTTTTTGGATAGTAAGGCTAAGAAGTCTTATGATGAGCTTGAGAAAAAGCTATCCTTGAACTTGAAGATACTGAGATCACAGTTGCAAATGCGGCTGCACTTTCTAACAAGTTATTACAATTAGCAAATGGAGCCATCTATGACGAGAACAGAAAAGTCTTTGAGAATTATGATTGTAAGATTGAAAAGATTTTTAGAGCTGATAGAACAGTTAAAATGGGAAACCTGCATTAGTATTTTATAATTTCCAACACGACAAGGACAGAATAGTTGAAGCTTTGAAAAACTCTAAATTGAGAATAAGACTTCTGAAAACTCCACAAGACCAGGTGGATTGGAACAAAGGAGAAATTGATGTATTACTAGCACACCCAGCAAGTGCGGCATATGGACTTAACTTACAAGCGGGGGTAACTCATGTGATATGGTTTGGGCTTAACTGGAGTTTGGAATTATACCAACAAGCTAACAAAAAGACTACACAGACAAGGGCAGACAGAAAAAGGTAATAATTCACCATTTAGTTTGTAAAGAAACTAGAGATGAAGACGTAATGGAAGCTTTTACAAAAACAAAGGAGATGTACAAGACGCACTTGTTGAGAGTTTGAAAGTTAGAATTAAGAAAGTTAAAGAAGCAAAATGAGAAGTGAAGCATATGAGAAAAAAACAAGAATTATACATAAAGACGGAGATAAAACAGCTATAACTTTGATTTGGGCATTGAACAAAATATTTGAAAAATTAACAGAGAGCTTTGGGACAAGGAGAATATGGTTTTTAAAACAGATATTATAAATCTGTTTTAACTAGAACTATTAACGCATCTGAAAAAATAATTTATAAATACGAAAAAGAAATAAATTACCACGCAGAAAAAGAAGTTATGGAAATTCTAAATGTTAGTTTCGAAGCTTTTGATTACAATGAAACTGATGAGAATTTAGAAATTTTAAAAACTATGTTTTATATATTAGTTATTTTTGGAACTTTAAAAAGCATAAAAAGATGATGCTGGGAGTAGTTCTGAAATCGATGACAACTGATGTATTTAAGACTTTTGAAGATTTTAGAGTTATGTGGTTAAGAGACGTTGATGATAATGTTTTGAGTTTAGAAAAATAGGAGGAAGTAATGGAAATAAAAACCTGAAAAATTTTAGAGATATATTAGAATTACAAAAAGCATTTAGATGAAAGTATACATAGTTCCAGAGAAAGAACAGAAGAAGATATTAGTTATCTTTAATAGCTGAATTAATTGAATTTAATGAAGAGACAAAATGTAGTCACAAAACTTGGAAGACTAAAGAATATGACAGAGATAAAGAGTTGGAAGAACTGACTGATGTATATTTCTTTTTGCACAACTGATAAAACCATAAAAAGCCGAGATGGTAGATTTTCAAATAGAGTATTATTGTGAAGAATTTGAAATTTTTCCCAGGGTATTATGCTGGAGCATATTTTACTAGATTAATGTACAATTTACTAGATAACGACTTTAGATGGTTTTTTTCTGTAGCTTGTTAACTCTTTCTAAAAATTAGGATATACAAAAAGATGACATACTTAATTGTTATTGGAAAAAGTGGCAAAAGAACATGACTAGGATAGGAAAGGAGTGGAATTAATGATTGAATATTTACAAGAACTAAGAGTACAAGATGGTAATCAAGTTAGAATTATCAATAATCATATTTTCAAAGAGAAATATATGACTGATGATGAGATTGAGAGACATCATATTGAATTTTCTAAAAGAATAAGAGAAATTTATTCTTCAGATGGAAAAATTTAGATATTATAGATAACATAATAACTGAGGTGAGATAATGGCAACACAGGAGCAAAAAGATAATTTTTAGAGCGATAGAAACAGTATTAATCAGTTATTCTAAATATAAAAATAGAATTATTTTGAATATCTCAATAATCCAGTTCTTTTAAAAAGTTATACATTGGATAAAAATTTCTGGGAGTGGATTCACAGAAGTTAAATCTGATTATGAAAGAATAGAGGAATTTAAAGCTAGAATTTCAAAAAGATATTAGTGACTGTGAAGAAGTGTTATTCAGAATAGACTCTGCTTTAGAGATGATAAAGAATAATGAAGACTATGATTTAATACAAATTGGGTTTTTAGATAATCATTTTTAAAGGCGATAAAGTTAAATATGAAATTATAGCTGAGAAAATGAACTTAGCTACAAAAGACGGTTTATAAAAAGAGATAGGATATTTCCAGTTTTGGAGTTTCATTTTAGAGTCAAAAATTTAATACAAGTAAAAATCGGTAAAAATCGGTAAAAATCGGTAAAAAAAGGGGATGGAAAAGGTTAGAAAAATGTGTTAGTATGATATCATGTAGCAAAGTTTAAAGATTCCTCTTTAAAAAATTGTGGTAGTAGTTCAAGACTCTACTATAAAAAGTCTTGTCATAATAACGCAACACTCTCACGGCACTTAGATGTGCAGGATACGTTCCTATGTGGGAGTTTTTATTTAAAAAAATCGGAGGTGAAAAAGATTGACTAAACAAGATTTATTTGTAAAAGAATATTTAAAAGATTTGAATGGCACACAAGCTTTATATCAGAGCAGGATATAAAGTTAAAGATGAAAAACAGTGCAGCAGTTATGGCTAACAGATTGTTAAGAAATGTTAAGATACAAGAGAAAAATACAAAGTTGCAATGAAAGAAAGAGAAAAAGAACTGAAATAACACAAGATAGAGTATTAAATGAGATTGCTAATCTAGCTTTTTACAGACAGAACTGGAATAGTTAATCTTAAAAATAATAGCCTCATAATTAAAAACTTTGATGAGTTAAGTCCTGAACAAAAAAAGCATGTATATCGGGTGTTAAAGAAACTAAGTTTGGAATAGAAGTGACATTTTATAATAAAGAAAAAGCCTTAGAGATGTTAGGTAAGCACTTAGGAATGTTTACTGAAAAATTAGAAGTCAATGGCAACATAAACTCTAATCCATTTGAAAAACTTAACAACTGAAGAATTGAAAAAGTTGGCAGATGGTTAGTATGAATATGGAATTGATAAAAATTGGAAGCTAAAAAGAATTAGCTAGAAGAAATTTCTGGGAATACTGTAAGTTATTTGACCACAAGAAAGACTTCTATATTGAGGACAAGCATTATCTAAAAATCTATGATACATTACAAAGTTTTATGGAGAGTGAAAATAAAATACTAGTTATTAATATGCCTCCAAGATTTGGAAAGAGTAGAACAGCAACGAATTTTGTTCAGTGGTTACTGGGGAGAAATAACAAGCTAAAGATAATGACTGGAAGTTATAATGAAACTCTATCATCATCTTTTGCTAAGCAAGTAAGAGATATGATTGCAACCGAAAGAACAGCAGGCAGATGACTCGTATACAATGATATTTTTCCAACAACTAAAAATAAAAATATGGCGAAAGCCTCAATGAATAAATGGGCTTTGAATGGTAGCCAAGTAGCTAACTATTTAGCAACTTCTCCGACAGGTACAGCAACAGGTTTTTGGTGCAGATTTAATAATAATTGATGACTTGATAAAAATAGTGAAGAGGCTTTTAATGCAAAATATTTTGGAAAAAGCATATTGATTGGTTTACTAATACTATGTTATCAAGAACAGAAAAAGGTTTTAAATTAATAATCATAATGACCAGGTGGGCAAGTAATGACCTAGCTGGTTTTATTTCTGGATAATTACGAAGATGTAATTCATATTAATTATAAAGCTGTCAATGAAGATGGTACGGCTCTTGATGAAAATATATTGAGCCTTGAAGACTTTAATTTTAAAAACTAAGAACATGGATAAAAGCAATAGTTTATGCTAACTATCAGCAAGAACCTATTGACCTTGAAGGTAGACTGTACAAAGAATTTAAAACTTACGATAAGATACCAACAGAAAAAATAACAGGGATTAAGGCTTATTGTGATACGGCAGACACTGGAGAAGATTACTTGTAATATCATCTATGCAGATTGCAGAGATAGTGCATATGTTATTGATGTAATTTATACCAAAGAACCAATGGAGATAACAGAGCAGTTAGTGGCTGAAACTTATAAAAAAAGTTTGGCGTGAATGTCGCTGATATTGAATCAAAATAATGGTGGACGAAGTTTTCGGTCAGATGTTGAAAAATTAACACAATCTATGGGAAATCTAAAAACTATAATCAATACTTTTCATCAATCTGGAAATAAATACACTAGGATATTATCAAACTCAGCTTGGGTAGTAAAATAATATTTATATGCCTGTTGATTGGGCTAATAAATGGCAACAGTTTTATAAAAGATGTATCAAGCTATCAGAGAGAGGGAAAAATAAAACACGATGATGCACCTGATGCACTAACTGGAATAGCTGAAATGTTAACTAAAAAATGATGTCGGTTATAGTTGGAACTTATAAGGAGATTTTATGTTTGAGTTTCTAAAAAGATATTTAGGAGAAAGACAGATATGGGAGATATAAATATTAAAGAGTTGGAGCTTATAATAAGAAATTATCTAGGCAGTGAAAAATTTAAAAACAATGATGATTGCTGATAAGTATTATACTTCACAGCACGATATATTGAATAGAGTACGAAAAAGCAATAGGGTAAAAATGGAGAGCTTGTCCCCGTTAAAAATTTACCTAACAACAAGATAATTGATAATATGTTTACTGGTGCAGTGGATCAAAAACAAATTATTTACTATCAAAAATTTAACTCTAACATCAGAAAATAAAAGTTTTATAGATGAGTTGAATAAAATATTTAATAGTAATTTTTAAAGCTATTACATCTTTGGGTAAAGATGCCTATAAGTATGGGATAGCTTTTTATACGCCTTCTACAATGAAGAGGGAGAACTATCTTTTTAAAAAATTTAATGCCAAAGAGATTATCCCAATATGGAAAGATGAGAGCCACGAAGAATTAGATTATTGCATAAGACTTTATAAAACTAAAAATTTACTGGCATTGACTATAAAGAAATAACCAATGTTGAGATTTATACCTTAAATGGAATAGATTTTTATAGTTGGGATAATGGACTTATTAAGACAAAAGAAAGTATAAATCATATGCAAGTGGAAAAATAAAGGTTACAACTGGGAACATTTGCCAATAATTCCATTTAAAGCTAACGAACTTGAAATACCTCTTATCATCAAAAGTAAAAAGCATACAAGATGCAATTAATGAGATAACGAGTGATTTTAAAAATGATATGGAAGAGAATGCAAGAACAACTATACTTATCATTAAAAATTTTGCTGGAGAAGGAGATAGCTTTTAAGACATAATATTAATACTTATGGATATATTCCTGTGAGAGATAATGGAGGAGTTGAACCCTTTAACATTGAGGTCAATGCTTCTAACTATGAAAGTATTTTGAAATTGCTTAAAAAGCCTCTATTGAAAATGCCAAAGCCTTTGATGCAAAAATGACAAGATACAAAGGTAGCAATGTAAATCAAAATGAATATTCAATCAATGTATTCGGATATTGATTTAGATGCCTCAGCATTAGAAAGAGAATTTAAAAAAATCACTTAATGAAGTGTTGTGGTTTATCAAACAATCATTAAATAATTTTTCAAGATGAAGAAGTTGAGATAGTATTTAATAAAGACATTATGTTGAATGAAAAGTCAAGTTATAGCTGATTGTAAGGCATCAGTTGGAATTATTTCACAAGAGACAATAGTTTCTCAGCACCCTTTGAGGTTTACAGATATTGAAGTTGAGTTAAAAAGAATTGAAAAAGAAATATCAGAGCTTGACTATATAGAAGAGGCACAGGAAAAATAATCCTGATTTAGATGAGTAATAAGTATTGGGCTAAAAGATTTGAGGAAGAGAAAAAGCAAAGAATTTTAGCTAATGATAAATCTTTTAAGAAAATTGAAAAGCAATATAAATTGGCTGAACAACAAATACGATATATATATAAATGGTATCGTAGAATAGCTGATAATAATGAAATTTCACTTGCTGATGCTAAAAATTATTAAAGAAAAATGAATTACAAGAATTTAAATGGACACTTGAGGAATTCACAGAAAAAAGCAAAGAGTGGAGGCTGGAAAAAGAACTTGAGAATGCTTCAGCTAGAATACATATTCAAAGATTGGAAGCATTGCAATTACAAGTAAGAAATTCTATTGAATTTTTGGGTAAAGAAGAAAAATAATTTACTGGAAGAGCATTTGTTAAACACTTATCAAAAATACTTACTATCAATCACTTTATGAAATATCTAAGGGCTTTGATTTGAAAAACTAGCTTTAATGTTTTAGATAAAAATAAGATTAATCATGTTATCCACAGCCCTTGGCTTAAAGATGGGAAAAACTTTTCTGATAGACTATGGCAAGATAAAAATCAATGGTTGATACTTTGAGCATAACTCAATCGTTCATCACTGGAAAAGATTTAAATGAGGCAATAGAAGATATGGAAATGTTTGTATCTAATACAGTGAAAAAATAAAACAGCCATTGCTAGAAGATTGCTAGAAACTGAAAGCAGGGCTTATGCCTCAAAAAGCACAAGAGCAAGCATTTAAAAAATATTGATGTTGAACAATATGAAATAGTTGCTACTTTTAGATTTAAAAACTTCTGAGATTTGTCAAGAAATGGATAACAAAGTTTTTAATATGAAAGATTTTGAAGTAGGAGTTACTGCTCCACCTTTTTCATTGCTATTGCCGTACAGTTATAGCTCCATATTTTTGAAGATGACGAGTCTGTTCAGTGCTGCAAGAGATGAGAATAATAACTATATGGGAAGTCCCTTTATATGAATTATAAGGGAGTGGAAAGAAAAATATATTAAAAAGAGTGATGAAAAAGAGTTGAAAAAATGATAGTGAAAGTAATATAATCGAAGTGGAAAAGATTTTACAAGAGAAGACAGAATATTATCAACAGAGGAAACTTTGGGAGAAAAGCCAAACTTTTAGCTGAAGAATATTTAAAAAGTTAGAGATGAACTATTAAAAACGGAAAGTAATGACCTCCTAAGAGAATTTATTGATAAAAAGTTAGAGTATAAATGGATTGCCTACTGTTTTAGAAGAAAGAGAATTTAAAAAGCTTCGTTTAAAAAGGGCGAAACTATTTAGAGGGAGTGCAAGATTTTGCTGGTTCTCCTGCCAGTGAGTTAAATACCCAATTTAAGTTTGGAGAGTTTTAAGTATGGTAATGGACGTTTTTGTTTATGGAAGAGGAACATATACAACCCCAATATTAGATGTTGCTCAACAATATGGAATACACGGAGCTACAGGTCATGGTGAAGTTATGACTATGATGCTAAAACCTGAAGCTAAGATTGTTAGTTTTGTAGACGTTGAAAATGAAAATCTATGATGAAAGCTTTAAAAATTACATAAAACAGATAAAAAGCAATAATTATTCTAAAAGAATTTATGGATATTATGGATAGAATTTTACGGGATGAAGGCACTTATTCAGCAATTAAAGGTTACGATGCTATAAGCCCTAGACGGGTATGATGGAGAGTATCATTTCGTTATACAAGATAGATCTAAGTTGATAATCAACAAACAGGGAATGGGAGTAGTGAGAATATAAAATGAAAGAGGAAACAATAAAACATATTTTAGTCATTACAAATATTTTTGTGGAGGCGATTAATAATTACATATACTGGGAAACTTTTTAAAACCTAACGGAAGACAGAGACCTTCTCAGAATAGACTATGATATCGATTTAAACTTATTGAAGGGGATAGATTTCGAAAAAGAAATTAAAGAAACTGAGAATTTACAACAATTAAATCCTATTTTAAAAGAGTTGTTCTTAGAATTTTTGATGAATGGGATTTTTATGAACTTTTCTAAACAACTTCTAGGATATGAGGGATATTAATTTAAGAGAAGCATATAATAAATTATATAAATCAGCATAACACTAACACAAAGCACTTAGTAAAAAACTAGGTGCTTTTTATTGCTAAAGGAGAGTGGTTAAATTCGTTTAATCTGTATCAGTCTTTTTAGTATTGTAGACTTTAAAGAACAAGAGCTTACTTGGCATACAAGGTAAAAAATGAAAGGAGCAAATAAATGACAAAAGAGAAAAATTAATTGAGTTAGGACTAACGGAAGAATTGGCAACAAAGGTTATTGAAAACTTTTGGGGAAATGATACCTCAAGGGAGATTTACAGAAGTAGTTGAAGAAAAACAATTACAAAAAACAACTTGAGAGAGAGAGATAAACAATTATCTGAATTACAAAATAATTCCAATAATGAGGAATTAAAGGCACAAATTGAAAAGCTACAAGCTGAGAATAAAAGCTAATCAAGAGAAAATTATGAGACTAACATAGCAAAATTAAAACTTGATAATGCTCTTGATAATGCTAAATTTAGCAGGCAGCAAAAATAACATAGCTATAGAGGCACTATTGAAAATGGATAATATAAAACTTGACGGGGATAAGTTGATTGGCTTTTGATGAACAGGTAGCTGAACTTAAAAAATGCTGACTATTTGTTTAAGGTTGAAGAGACTAAGACAGCAGGGACCAACTCCTAGTAATGGTAATGCTGGAACTACCCCAACAAGTGAAAATATTACTTTTTAGCAGGAGCTTAATGGCAAAGAATATAATAAATAATGGAGGTAAAAATGGCAGTAATAACATTAGATGAAGTAGAAAAGGACAATTGACAGATTTAGAAAAAGGTGTAATTGATGAGTTTATAAAGGAGATTATTTATTTCAAGTAATGCCCTTTTTCAAATATTACAACCCAATAGCAGGTGGTTCAGGTTGGTCAACATCATACGTAATGCTAACAGAAGAATCACAAACAGGGTCTCAGAGCAATCAACGGAAAATATGAAGACACTTATGCAAAAAGGCAATGAAGACAGCAGAAGTAAAGGTTTATGATCATTCTCTATAGATGAGCATTAAGAGACCAAGGTGGAGTTGAAAATGAAGTTGCATTCAAATGGGACAATTAATTAAGGAGTAGCAAAAAAGGTTTTTGCTTTATTACTTAATAAATGGTTCAACAGCAACAGACGGAACTCAATTTGACGGTTTGAATGTTTTCATTAAAAATCAACATCAACTGATATGAATGCTCATGCAACAGGTTTTGATTTATCGACATTCCAAAAGGTTAAGGACAATGCCTTGAATTTGCTTTTGAAATTAGATGAATTTTTAAGTTTATTGAATGAAAAAGCCACAAGCATGCTTGGGAACTCAAAATTGATTTTTAAAGATAAAAGGCTGCTGCTAAAGTTGCAGGTGTTCACTCTGTAACTCAAAGCAATTTCGGAGAAACAATAGACCATTACAATGGAATACCACTAATTGAGTTAAAAGCATATATTCCTAAAGGAGAAACTACTGCGAAAGAAACAATAGCCATTGATGCACAAGGGAACACAGATTTATATGCTGTAAGATTTGGAAGATGCTTTAGATGTTGCATCTCCAAGTTCTGGAAAAATTATTGATGTAATGGCTCCTGATTTTACAGTGGCTTCTGAACAAGCAAGAGGACTTGTGGAATTAAGAGGAGTGCCAGTTCTAAAAATCTTCAAAAGGCTTGTGGAGTGTTAAGAAAAATAAAAAGTTCAATAGGAGGATAAAAATATGATTACAATAAAAACTAGAAAATCCAAGCTATACTGGAACATTATCTAGTATAGCTTTTTAAATAGGTGTAGCAACTGTGGAAACATTAGCCGATGATGACAAGGCTTGGCTTGAAAGTATAGGTTGATGTTATAAGTGTTGATGAGGGTTGCAGAAGATAGAAAGGTAAAAATAATGAATATTAGAGAGTAGTAGCTGAAAGATTAAAAATGTTTAATGTTGAATTGAAAGAAAATAATGACTTAAAAATTTTTAATAAAAAGGCTTTATCTAATATCAATAATATTACTAATCAAGACTATACACTTGAAACAATACCTACTGATATCGAGTATATTTTAATAGATAAAATAGTTGGCGAATTTCTTAATTTCAAAAAGCTCAATGGAGAGCTTGAGAATTTAGATTTCACTTCTGTTATAAAATCTATATAAAGAAGGAGATACAACTGAGGACTTATTCGGACAAAGTAAAGAGACTGCAGAAGAATTATTTGATGATATGGTTGCTGATTTATTATCTGCTAAGGATAATGAACTTTATAGATTTAGGAGAATAGTATGGTAAAGAAAATTAAGTAAACTATGGGGAGACAAATGTAATATATATGGTTTTTGAAAAAGTAAAAGATGAAAAACTAAAACGACTGAGTATAAACCTGTTATTTGCATGAGATATAGCTTGTAGGGTTTCTTACTCAAACATATCTTTCAAGTAGAACAAACATCATCTGTGCTATAACTGGGCAAGTTATTAAATTATTTTTATCTAATGAGATAAAGATTGATGAGAACTCAAAGATTGAAGTAATTAGAAATGGAGTTGCTAAGATGTATAAGGCATCTGGAACTCCTGCTCTTTTACTCCGTACATCAAGAGGTAATTTTGGTTAATGCTGATAGAGGCATAATGGGACAGGCTGTTAGAATTAATTTAGACGGACTTAAAACAACTTCAAAAATGTTGAGGACTTAAAGAGAAATCAAGAACAAATAATGACTATGCTACAGATAAAATTGCCGCTCTTTTATTAAGAAAAGTCATTTTTAGAACTCCAGTTGGTAACTATGATAATGACTTTGGATGTCTATAAAGGGGACAATAAAAAGAAAGGAATTAAGGCTGAGATATAAAAAGATAAAAAGGTAACTTAAAAAGAAAAAGTTATAAAAAGTATAACATATAGCTAAAAAATGGAGTAGAGAGAACTAATATTTACAGAAGAACAGGGGAACTTTAAAGAAAAGGTTGGACTGTATCACAAGTTATAAAAATGGTTCTACTTATTCAGTTGAGGTTATAAAATACAGTCCCTTATGCTTCTTATGTTGAGTATGGGCATGAGACAGACTGCAGGTAGGTTTATTCGAATCCTAGGGCAAAAAATTAAAAAGACTTGGGTAAATGGAAGATTTATGTTGACTATATCTGAAAATGAAATCAATGATAATTTAAAATGAGATATTAAGTAAGCAGTTAGATAAAGTTTTACGGAAGGTAAGCCAAGATGATTAGAAAAGTTGTTGAGGGCTATAGGGCAATGCACTTAATGAAAATTTTTCCACACTGAAATATATATTAATGAAATTAAGCAAGGTTTTCAAGAGCCTTGCTTTTTATTCAACTTCTAAATCCTAATGAAAACAAATATTAGGTAATAGATATAAGCAAAAATAGACTTAGATATAATGTACTTTTCCAAAAATGAAAATGATAATTGGGAATTAATGGAAGTTACTCAAAAGTTAAATAATATTTTAGGAAGTTATCAAGACAGAAGAAAATGATTTATTAAGAGGGATTGATAGAAATTTTCAAATGATTGATGGGAATTTGCACATTGCTGTCTAACGTTCAGAATGTTTGTTAGAAAAGTTGCAGAAGAAGATCCATTTATGGAAAATTTAAAAACAGATGTTAAGCCTGATAGGGAGGTAGTAATGGCAAAAGAAAAAGAAAGTAATGAGATGAAACTACCCTATTCAAAAGAACAAATCATAGGAAGTAAAAAATATTCAGATCGAAAAAGATTTACTGAATGTTTTGCTGGAAGATGAAAAAGAATATGGTTTCACTGAAATTGATGAAATGATTGAAAATTTTATCGAATAAGGAGGTTAAATAATGGCTAATGGTGGAGGAACTTTTTAACTTATAACAAAGTCATTCCTGGAGCATATATTAACTTTGTATCAGCTTCAAGGCAACAGTTAATATATCGGATAGAGGTTATACAACAATAGCTACAGAACTCGACTGGGGAGTAGATGGAGATATTTTTAAAGTTGAAAATAGTGATTTTCAAAAAGATACTATGAAACTTTTTGGGTATGATTATACTGATGAAAAATGAAACATCTTAGAGATTTATTTATGAAAGCTAAAACAGTTTACATTTTTTTAGATTAAATGGAAATGGAGTTAAAGCAAGTAATAATTATGCAACTGCAAAATATAGTGGTAGTCTGTGGAAACGATATTACTATAATTATAAAAATCTAATATCGATGAAGTTGAAAAGAAAGACGTAATTACTATGCTGGAAGTAAAAACTAGATAGTCAGACTGTAAAAACTGCTAGCGAATTGATTGATAATGATTATGTTATTTTCAAAAAGACACTACATTAACAGATACAGAGGAACAAAATTAAGTGGAGGAACTAACTTAGCTAGTGTTACTGGAGCAGAACATCAAAAATTTTAGACTTAATTGAATCTTATTCATTCAATACTATAGGTTGCACTTCAAAATGAAGAAGTCATTAAAAAGCTATATGTACAATGGACTAAGAGAATGAGAGATGAAGTTGAGTTAAATTACAATGTAGTTTACAGATATCCAGCTGATTATGAGGGAGTTATCAATTTACAAAAATAAAGTTAAAGATGAGGGAGTAAGTGAAAATTCACTCATCTACTCAAGCTAACTGGCAGAGGCAAGCCGTGTGATTAATGCAACTTTAACAAATACTAAATATGATGGAGATTTTATAATTGATACTAAATTTACTCAATCAGAGCTAGCAAATGGTATTAAGGCAGGACAATTATTATTTCATAACAATGTTGGAGAGCCTTATGTATTGACTGATATAAACAGTTTTACAACTATTACTCAATACAAAAATGATGACTTCCAATCTAACCAAGTGATAAGAGTGCTTGATCAAATCGGAAACGACATTGCTTTGTTATTCAATAAAAACATTTAGGGCATAGCAGAAATAATGCTTCTAGTAGAGAGGGCTTATGGAAAGATATCGTTGCGCATCATCAAGAGCTTGAAAGAATTGAGGCAATAGAAAATTTTGACCCTAAGAAAGTTTTTAGTTGAAAAAGGGAATACTAAAAATCAGTTATCGTTACGAGACCCAGTAACTCCTGTTAGCTCTTATGGAGATATTATACGATGAGCTGTGGTCGTTCAGTAGGAGGTATCAAAATGGCAGATATAATCACAATGAATGGTAAGGACGCTGTATCTGGTAGCTTGGGAGAATGTTATGTTACATTGAACGGAAAAAGATAGTAACTAATGACAGCTATTAAGTTTGAGGCAACTTTGAAAAACAAAGTAGAAGTTCCAATTTGTAGGATTAGCAAAGCGAAATAAAGCTGTTGGTGGTGAGGGAACAGGAACAATGACAGTCCACTACAACTCTTCAATTTTTAGAGAATTGTTAGAGATATCAAAACACAGGAGAAGACTTATTTTTTGAAATTGAAGTATCTAACGAAGACCCGACATCAAAAGCTGGAAGGCAGACAATACTATCAAAGGGTGCAATGTAGATGGAGGAATACTATCTAAATTTGATGCAAGTGCTTTTGAATATTTAGATGAAGAATTAAAGTTTACATTTGAAAAATTTATAGTTAAAAATCAATTTAATGTTTTAGATGGAATGATATAGGAGGATAAAAATGAGCTAGAATGGAATGTTTTTAAAACAAAATGCAATACAAAAGAAAAATAAAAAGGTAGCAATCTCTAATAGATTTGTTGAGAAGATGGAAAGCTGTTGAATGGGAACTAAAAACTATCACTGCTCAGGATGATTCAAAAGAAATTGAGAGATGTCAATACAACGATAAAAAGAATTGCCAAACAAAAAGGACAATTTGCTCCTCAGCTTTAATACTGAAAAATATATGGCAATGATTTTTGGCCTCTTGTGCAGTTTTACCCTGACCCTTGCTGATGCGGGAACTCTCAAGATAGCTACGGAGTAAAATAAGCCTGACTTATTAACTGCAATGTTACTTACCTGGGAGTATCAGAACCGGGCAATTAATGTCCAAGAATTAAATGGACTTAGAAACCAATAGAAGATAGAGTTGAAGAAGCACTGATAGAGGGGGAGCGATAGGAGGCAAATATTTCACTATTGCCTCCACAAACTTCATTTATTGCCTAATCAGTTTATAGGCTTTACCGATGGAAGAAAAGGCTTTTTTATCATTTGCTGGTGTGATAATAAGAATGGAAAGAGAAAGAGCTAGTAAAAATAAAAATTTTTAGCCTCAGTCAAACAGGCTTTTTATTTCACAAGAAAGGAGGTACTATGTCAACGACTCAAGGCTCAATAATGCTTATGGATGCAATGTCAACTCCACTTACAGACATAGTTGGAGCAGTTAGTACTGACTATTGAGTGCCTTACAGAAATATAAATAGCACACCAATGTCAGTATAGATAGCAAGCAAGACTTGGCTAGCCCATTGAGCGATGATGGTGGATGCGGAGCTGGACTTGCACGAGTTGAAAGAGAAATGCAGGGCTCAAATTGATAGGAATACTCAAGCACAGAATGGCTTTAACAGTACAATACAAAGATGGAATTACAAAAATCAAACTTCTTGTTTGATAAAAATAAAAAGTTTTATTGACGCGTATGCTGGAATAAAAAGCTGTTAAAGTTGGAGCTGAACATCTAGATAATTTAGCTCAGACAACTGCAAGACTAGATTTAATCTAACGATGGAAAACAAACAACAGAGCAACTACAAGAAGCAATTTTTCAATCAGCTAAGAACTCAGAGCAGGTTTTATGGATACGGCAAGTGTAGTTTCAAAATTAGGCTTGCTTGCACCACAGGCTCAATGGCAACATAGAGACTGTAAAATTTGCTGAGCTTATGGCAAAATCTTTTTAAAGTTGGAGGAGCTGGACAGACAAGAACAAACAGCAGGTATGTATCAATTAACACAAGCTATGGCATCAGGTGAGATTGCGAGGAGATGAATTTAGATCCGTTATGGAAAATGCTCCTATGCTTGCTCAAGCAATAAGTAAGTACACAGGTCAAAATCTATTGGTGCATTGAAAGATATGAGTAAAGAGGACTTATTACATCTGAGTGGATTAAAAATTCACTTTTTTGCTATGTCAGATGAAATTAATGCAAAATTTGATACGATACCTCGTACATTTTTCTGATGTAATGACCGATTTAAAATCTAATGCCACAAAATCATTTATGGGTATTAGTCAGACGATGAGTGGAATTTTTAACAGTGAAAGATTTCAAAATTTTATGAATGGAGTAGCGATTGCCATTGATAGAACATTTCAAGTTATCAACTGGCTTACTAAAAGGAATATCTGCAGTTGGAACAGTCCTCATGAAATATGGATACCTATACAGCCAATTTTATTTACTGTAGTTGGGCTTACTTACTGCATATAAGGTGGCAATGGGCTTGATAGCTGTTAAGACGGCAATAGCTAGTGGAATAACGGCAATTTTATAATTTAGCTTTACTTGCACAACAAACTATGCGAGGAGCAGTCATATAGACTCTTACTAGAAACAACGGCTGCACAGTGGGGCTTAAATATAGTAAATGCTTGCCCGCCCCTATAACTTGGATAATAGTTGAATTGCTTTAGTAATTGCAGCTATTTATGGAGTTATTGCCGTATATAATAAATGGACTGGCTCTACAGAAATCTGCAACAGGGTATATAGTGGGTGCTTTTTATTGGATGGCGGGGCTATATATAATACTATTGTCTGGTATATGGAATGAGCTAGCTGGGTTATTTGTAAGCATTTATAATTTTAGGTATTAGTATAGCTGAATTTTTGCAAATGTTTTTAAAATCTCCAATAAAAGCTGTTGCTCATCTCTTTGAGTGATTTTATAAATTTCTTGAGTGGGAAAAAGCGCAAATTTATAGGAACTATTAGAGATACAATCTGTGGAGACATGATGTTGTTGGAAAATTAAAAGGAGTACAAGATGGAATAAATGGTTGGATAAAGTGATAAGGTAGGAGATCAAATGACTTTCAGTTAAAAAGAATGGATACACTAACATTATGATGGATAGAACATCTCTAAAAAGGAATGTTTTAATAAGGGGTTATGTTGTTGGAGATAATGCATGAGCAGAGGGGAGAAAATTTTATTTCAATAACCCCTGCTGGAGAATTTGACCTGAGGCAGTGGAAAGTGAAAAATCTCTTAAAATATAGATAAGAACACTCAAAAATCAAATGACTTTAGTAGACTTATCTCATGATGAGAATCTCTTATTTGAGAGATTTGGCAGAAGAGAGGCTATAAACAAATTTACAACTGCTGAAGTAAAAGTTGAAGTTGGAGGAATTAAATCAAATATTAATTCTACTTTAGATTTAGATGATGTTGCTAACTATCTGACTAACACAATTAGGAGAAAGTTTTAGCAGTTGCTGCGGAGGGTACTTTGCATGAATAATATTGGATAAAGGATATATTTTTATTTGAGACGGTATCTTAGTTCCTATAACTCCGTCATCTATAATGACTAAAAATAAATAATAAGAATAAGGTCGTAACTTTAATTAACGATGGAGACTTTAATATTTTAAAAAGAGCAGGCTTGCAGGAATTTAGTTTTTAGAAATGTACTTCAGCATATAAATATCCTTTTGCTAGAGGAATATTACGCCTATCACTATTATTTTGTCTGTCTTAGAATTTTTGAAAAAGACAAAAAGCCTTTCAGGTTTATTGCTAATAAGAGGGGAGCAATTGGAGCTCTGGATATAACACAACAATGACAGTATCTCTTAGAAAACTATGATATTAAAGAAGATGCAGGGAATGGAAGAGATGTTGTTGTTGCTGTAACATGAGAATACAAAAAGTGCACAATGTAAATATCTAAAATCGTCAACGATGATGTTGCAAAAGGTATTGGACTTGGATTATCGGCAGCAAGTTTCATTTCATCTAAAACGAGAGATAGCTCCTCAAAAATCTCACAGGACTTATAGGGTTAAAGAGGGAGATACTCTATATACAATAGCAAAGAGAATTGGGAACTGCTGATAAAGGTAAATTTTTAAAGAACTCAATAAGCTAAATTCAATTAATGACAGTATAACAGTGGGGCAGGTGATAAGGCTTGAGTAAAGATTTAGAACTAACCATAGCAACTGAAAAAGGAGCTATTACCCAAATGTTTTAGAAAGGTGCAAGCTGACACTGAACGAAAAGGTGTTCCTGGGAATTTACTTTTTATAAGCTAGTTTGATAGAATTTAATCAGTTTTGAAGAGGGAGATGTAGTAATTGTAGCATCAAAGGGAGAAAATTTATTCAAGGGGCTATGTTTTTACTATTTCTATTTCAAGGATCAGAGACAAGATTTTATCTGTAACTGCTCATGACCAGCTAGGATATTTGAAAAATAAAGATATTTACAGATATGAGAAAATAAAAGGCATCGGAGCTTTATAAAATGATGAGCTGATGACTTTAGGTTACAGGTTGGAGAATTAGAAGACACTAGGGTTTGTAATTCCTAAAAGGCTTGAAGATAATGTTTCTCCTTTGATATTATCTTAACGAGCTTTTGAAATCTAACTTTACAAAATACAAAAAGGCTCTATGTACTTTTGAGTGACAACTTTGGAAAAATAACTTTGAAAGATGTTGAAAATTTGAAGTTAGGAGCTGAAATTTTTATTGATGAGAATATCTCTAGAAAACTTTTTTCTTATTCTTCAACGATAGATAAAACTTATAACAAAGTTAAAATAGTCCGTGAAAATCGTAAAGAAAAGGTTTAGGAAATATTTTTGCACCGAACAGTGAAAAGAAATTAAAAAAACATACTTACGTAAATGGGGAATATTACAATATCATGATAAGGCTGATGAAAAAGAAAACCCACAACTCAAAGCTGATAGTTTGTTAAAGCTGTACAATAGAAATTTAAAACACTAAGTATTAAAAAATGTTTTTGGTAATGTTAAAGGTTCGAGCTGGAGTAAGTATTGTTGTGAAGTTAGATTTGGGTGATATTAAATTAAGTAATTATATAGTTAGTTGAAAGTGTTAGCATACTTTTAACAACGAAGAGCATTTATGGATCTAAAAATTGAGAGGAGCTGATATTGAGATGATAGAACTTATAAAAGACAGATAGCAATCAATGTAAACGAACAGTCCAAACTATCAAAATTTGAGTTTGGAAACGGTTGAGAGCATAAGTCCTCCATTAGAATAGACCAAAAAGATTTTTAGAGCAAAGCGATTTATTATTATCGCATCTTGTTAGAGATTACTATGTTGATATAACTGTACAACATAGCACGGATAGTATTTATGGAGGTTGGGATACAACTCACAGCCACCCCGATGCTGGAGATAATGTTATACCCATTGACCATGAGACACGAGTACAAGGGAAGAAAAAGATAATGATACACAATGGTTTGAAAAGTTGGAGAAAAGGTTGTACTAATAAGGCAAATGGGTGGACAGCTCTACTACTATTTTAGATAGAATAGAAGATCCTATCGTTGAGGAGAGTGGATATGATGTTGCCAATTAGAAATGACAAAGTAGAAATAAAAACAGAAGCTGAGGCTCTGCCAACTAAAAACATATAAGATGACTATTTTTGGAGACAGAATACAAGGCAAGACAGATGAACAAGAAGCGATGATACAGGCTATATATAAAAATTTTAAATACCGAACGATATGAATACCAATTTATAGTTGGAACTACGGTATTGAACTTAAAGATTTATTCAGTAAAACCAAAAATTATTGTAAGGTGGAACTGACAGCAAGAGTAAAAAGAGGCTCTATTGCAAGATGAAAGAATTATTACGGTAGAGTCTTTTTATTTGAGGACACTCAAAAGAGAAAGTCTTGCATATGACATTTTACAGCCAGAGACTATTTACGGAGATATAAGGATATCCAAGGAGGTAAGAATTTAATGTTTGAGGATAAAACTTATGAAAAATTATTAAACGACAAACTGGCTAGAGTTTCTAAGAAATTTGATACAAGAGAGGGTTCTATAATTTTTGATGCAACAGCTGGAAATTCTTTAGAAGAGGCACAAAATGTATTTAACTATTGCTGAATATTATAAAGAAACTTTCGGAAATAGTGCTAGCAGAGAATTTTTAATACGAAGAGCAAGCGAAAGAGGAATTATACCAAAGCCAGCAAGTGTGGGAGTATATAAGGCAGTGTTTGATGTTGAAGTGCCTATCGGTTCAAGATTTTTCTTTAGATGAGTACAACTACATTGTAGATATTAAATAGCTCTTTAGAATATATGCTTGAATATGAAACTTACGGAGAGCAACCAACGGAGCAGTTGGAGACTTAGTACCTATTCAATATATACAAGGGCTGACTGTTTGCAAAAATAACTGAAATGTTAATACCAGGAGGAGGACGAAGAAGAAACTGAGAGCATAAGAAAAAGATATTTAGAAAGTTTTGACTTACAAAGCTTACGGCGGAAATATTAAAGACTACGAAGAAAAACTCTTGCTCAAGCTGGTGTTGGCTCTGTAAAAATCACTCCCGTATGGAGAGGTGGCGGAACAGTTAGAGTTACAATTTTAGATAGTGAGTTTAATATTGCTTCTAGTTCTTTAATTGCTAAAGGTACAGGAAGTATTAGACCCAACACAAGACCAAACAGGTAAAGGGACTTGCTCCTATTGGACATCTTGTAACAGTAGATACTCCAGCACAAGAAAAATATATACATAGCAACTAAATTAACTTTGAAAGATTTATCTATAAGCAATATTAAAAATGATATTGATAAGGTACTCAAAAATTATTTGCTGGAGCTGAGAAAACAATTTAAAGAGACTGAAAGAATAATCGTAAGAACAGCTATTATTGAATCTCGAATATTGGCTTTGAACTCAAATATAATTGATATTCAAGAGACAAAAATAAATGGTTATGGACAAAATTTTACCTTAGAGGCTTTTTAAAGTTCCAGTGTGGGGAGATGGACACTATGAAAAAACTTTAAAGATGTTGACTTGTATAAAAAATCTTCCAGACTTTATGCAGAAATATAAAAGAAATTAAAGCTATTTTTGATATTGAAAACATAGATTTAACTAAACAATGGAATGAGATTAAAAGAGCATTTGAGAATGGTTTTATTTTTCAACAGACACTTATGGAATTTCTTTATTTGAGAAGATGATGAACATTTACCCAAAAACTAAAGATACATTAAAAAGACAGACAGTTAAGAGTTTATATAAAATGGAACTCAACACTGCCTTATACTTGGCGGTGGCTAGAAGAATTTTTTTAGTAAGCTATTATAAAAAATGTTGAAACAAAAGGCAAAGCCTGTTTTATTTAACGATGAATATATGTTGTATATTAGACTAGAGAAGAATAAAGAATTTAACGATTTTGATTACAATGTTTACAAAGAATTGAGAGCAACTATACCAGCTAATTTAAATTTAAAAGTTATTAATGTAATTCCAACTAAAAGCTGAGGAAAAATTAATCTTAATAGTTTGGTTGTGTATAGAACTAAGAAATTTTTGAAAGAAACAAGTGTAGAAAATAAATTTGTTGGAACTAAAGTATTTAATAATGCTTTAGGTGTATAGGATGAAAGGAGAAATAAATGGCATTTAGAGGACTTACGAAAAAGGGAGCTGATTACTTGGCAACAAGACTTGCTAATCAGTTACCAGTGGAATTTTTAAAGGTGGAGATAGGAAACGGAGCTATGGCAGAAGGGCATAACCCTAAGAATCAAGAAGCTTTAGTGTCTTATATAAAAAGCAGGCAAAGATACTTAAGAAAGTTCAAGAAAAACAATGCAGTTAATATAACTATTCAAATAACGAATGAGGACATTACTCAAGGGTTTTTATTTGAAAGAGATAGGAATATATGTAAGAGAAAATGATACAGAAAATTATACTGGTATTGTAATGAAGACAATGCGCAGTATATACCCGCAAAAATCTGATTCTATTATAGCGTTTGAAATTGACGTAAGAATGGAAGTTACAAACTCTGATACAACTATAATAAATTGGAGTGGTCAAGAAACTTGGATTAATAAAGAATATCTTGAAGAAAAATTACACACAAAAACGGTGGATATAAAGGAACAGCATTAGAAATTGATGATAGAGTAGTCTCTGCACTTGGAAAAGAAGATGGCAAATTTCACTCAACTGAAGCCGTAAAAGGGAATGTTTACTATTTTCCTGGAAACAAAAATTCTACATTTGTAAAGAAGCACAAAATAGAAGAGTAAGTGTACCAGACGGGAACTTTGAAGAACTATCGATTTGGAGAAAATCGTAAGAGATTGAAAAATTTATTCAGTCCCAATTTGATTAGAACCTCACAAAAACAAAGGATACAAGTTTTATGTAAAAACATCTGAAAGAACTAACTACATAGATGTGTCAGATACATTTTATCTGTAGATTTTTGTGTGATTTCCCATATAAAGAAGGGGTCTCTAGCAATGATGCAAGAATTGTAAACTATCAAGAATTTAAAGAAGGGAAAATTTTAATTAACTCAATATGGAGTTAAGAACGGTTCTATCGAAAACTAAATCTAGCTCAAATTTATCTGATTCTATAACAACTGCAAGTTGTATAGCTTTTCGTGTATGGAACTTTGAAATAGCTGTTTAATAATCATAAGGAATTAAACTTGCACTATTGCAAAAATACTGTAATTCTCTAGTTGTGTTTTGGTTGTTCAAATAAATTTTTCTATTCTTGATATATGATGTGATAGGTCTTATCCCTCCAGTCCCTGTTTGAGTGGAAAGAACTATAGAATTTGCATACTCAGAAGAGGTAGAAACAGGCAAATTATAGTATGTTTCACCTGGTGGGACATCTTGAAACCACCCAAACATTATGTAAAAATTAGAGCTGATTTGTTTATAATACCAATTCCCTATTTTTGTAAAAATCTTTGTATAAATTTTCCAATCTATACAGAATTACCATATCTATCTGTGATGGAACAGATAACCTAAAAATACTAAATAAATTTAAAAATCTATTAACATTTTGAAAGGAGAAAAATATGTTTTATATTTATACAAAAGAAAAAATCACAGGTAAAGTTTACTGTCAATTTAACAGCAGACGAAGTTCATCAATTTATGGGAAATAATTTATTTTTAGATTATCCAGAATTGAATAAAGATGGATTTCATTAGTAGTTGAAAGTAATGAGAAGTTTTAAATGTCCGACGTATGATAAAAATACTGGAATTATAAGAGAGATGACTAGAGAAGAAATGGTAGAAGAAGATATCGAAGTTCAACCTGCTCCTGGAGAGTACATAGAAGATAAGAAATTAAAGATAGCACCCCAACCAAGCTCTTATCATACGTGGAACACATCTACGCATACTTGGGATATAGATATGGAGGATGTTAAAAAGAACTTTCAGGCACAAGTTCAGGGAAATACTGCTAGATAAGATGTTTGGAAGTTATGAGCATAATGGTAAAGTATTCCAAATGCAAGAATTTGATGAAAGTTAATCTTTTATGCGAGTCAAGATGGCATTGATATGGCAGGAGAAATCAGAAGATTATGATGTAATTAAAGATGTATTAAGTACTTTAGGTATCTCAGTGAGATGCAGAGCTAGAAAGAGAAAATCAAAATGGCTATGAAAGTTGGAAAATTAAAGTCATTTTTAAAATTGCTACCAACTCAATGGAGACTAAAAGATAATCTCTATTGTATCTATTTCATTGGGAGAATTAAATCTAATTTACTTCTCTTGGATATTAAGAGTTATTGTGCTCAAAAACAAATATACTGCTATAACTCAAGAAAATAGGGAAGTTTCAACGGTTAAAGAATTAGAAGCTATTAAATGGGGATTGAAATAAACTAGAGGTAGTTTTATATAGCTACCTCTTATTGCTTTAAACAGTAAATTACAAGGTCTATTTAATAATTTTTATATAAAGAAATAAAGGAGATGGGAAAAATGTATAAGTTTTTCTGAAAGAAGTAATAGAATATTAGAAACAGTAGACATAAGACTTCAAAATCTTATGAAAGCAGCAATCTATGATAGCCCATATGACTCGGAATAACAGAAGGGATTAGAACGCTTGAGAGGCAAAAAGAACTAGTCGCACAAGGTAAATCAAAAACGTTGAAAAAGTTATCATCTGAGAGGAGCAAGCAGACATTAAAGTTTATGTTGATGGCGAAGCTACTGGGACTTTAAGTACTATAAGGAAGTCGCAGATCATGTCAAAGAAGTCGCAAGAAAATTAGGGTATGTAATTACCTGGGGCGGAGATTGGAGAGATCTTAAAGATTCACCCACATTTTCAAATTGAGAATTAAGGAGGGAAAAGATGGAATTAACTAAACTAAATACAACACCTATCGACGATAAATATTGGGAAGTTTTGGAAGATTATTACTATGAAACTTCTATAGGAATTATAAAAGTTCCTAAAGGCTTTTGAAAACTGATTATGCTTCTGTTCCTAAAAATTTTTAGAAATATTATTAATACTTACGGTAAACATGGCAGAGGTGCAGTTATTCACGATTGGCTATACTCTAACCAGTGTACTTTAGATGTTACCAGAGAAGAAGCTGATGAAATATTCTTAGAGATTATGACAGAATGGGGAGTAAGTGTAATAAAAAGAAATTTAATGTATAGAATGGTTAGACTCTTTGGAGCTAGTCATTTTAGAAGAGGTGAGTAGATGGAAGATTTTTATAAGTGCTAAAAACGGTATCGCTATGATATGGACTGGTTGGATGTCTGTTCTTGTTTGGGCTTTAGGGCTTTGACTTATCCGTAAAAGTCTTAGTATTTTATAAGTATAGTGGATTATGTAACTGGAATTTGGGCTGATACATAACTAAAACTGTAAATAGCACTAGAGCATATAAAGGAATAAGTAAAAAGGTCTTTATACTTTATAATAGTATCTTGCCTCTACAGTTATAGAACAGCTTGTGCCTAATGTTGGGATAAGAAATTTAGTTATAGTTTTTAGCGTGGCTACAGAGTTTTTATCTGTACAGAGAATGCGAGTAAGCTAGGATTACCTATCCCTCGAAAAAGCTTAAAATAGCACTTGAGCAGTGCAAGGGCGATAAATGCACTCTAAATGTTCAGATGATAAAAATATAAAAACCAGGTAAAATAAATCAAGATGATTTTGATGAAGAAATTAAATAAAATAATGGGTAGGATTTTGTCCTGCCCCTCTATTGTAAAAATTTTTAAAAAGTGTTATCTAACGTCTGTTATATATAGAATTAATCTAAATTAGATTGAATTTGGTGCAAACAAAGTGCAAACAAAAATTATAAGAATACAAAAAGCCCTCAACTTTTTCAAGTTCAGGGCTTTTTGTAGAAAATTAAAACTATAATTATGGAAACGATACAAGATAAATATATCATTACTTATTCATTTTGTCAAGAACTAATATTATTTTTATTTCAAAATATATATATCATTATTTGTTTATTTTATTCAGTTATACCAATATTTTTCTTAAAAACTAAAACCATCTTTTTAAAATAAAGAAGCATTCCAATACAAGTCCTGCCATTGTAGCTAAAGTTATAAAATATCCATAATGCCACTTCAATTTCTGGCATATACTCAAAGTTCATTCCATATAAACCAACTATAAAAGCTAGAGGCATAAATATTGCAGAAATTATTGCCAAAATTTTCATAACTTCATCTCATTGTATTACTAATCATAGAATTATATAGTTGAATCAATTCTGTAGTTCTATTATTAAGCATATCAACAGTTTCAAATACTATGATACCATGGTCGTTCAAATCTCTTAGATAGTATTTCATATCTTCATGGAAATAATTCAACATACTTCTTGTTTGTAATCTTGAAAATCAATTCTCTAACTTGGGAGAAATAAATCTCTTTTAATACCATTATATTTTTGTTTTAATGCCAAAAATATTTTCTAAATCTTCCCTGTCCACACTTTCCTATTAACTGATTTTCAGTCATATCAACTTCATTTTCAATTTTCATCAAGAACCAAAAAGGTAATTGTCAACAATTATATCAATTAAAGTATAAGCTAGATAACTAATATCTTTAGATGCAACTCTGTATAAGGATTTTTCCAATCTACTTCTTTATCGAATCAAACATATCATAAGGTGTTTCTTGGAAAGAAATCAAAACATTATCTTTTCATTATTAAAAGATAATTGCTCATACTGAATTTCTTTTGTTAAAAAGTTCGATTTGCAACATTTTTAAAAATTATATGAATGTAAGAGTCTCTATCATCGATTTTTACACGTTGTTCAGGGTTAACTAAGTCTTCAAGAGATAAAGAGTCAATATCAAACATTTTTTCCAATTTCTTTTACAAGATTAACGTCATTTATTCCATCTACATTTATCCAAATATTCCTATCAAAATTTAAATCAATTTCTATTTTATCTTCTGATGTAAAGGTAGCTTTTTATATTGAGTTTTTGAATAGTATATTATTGTTATTGTTATGTTATAATTTGGATTTTTCTCAGTATAAATTACACTTCCTGGCAACAGACCTAACTTTCTATTTGAATTTGACATCTTACACCTCCATTTTATTTTATCTTTAAAAATTATAGCACACTCGACAGTAAAAAAGTTAATCTCCTTTTAATATAAATTAAAAATTTTTAGATACGAATTTTAAATTTTATTTCATATTTTTAAAAATTTTTTATGTTATAATTAAAAATGAATTTTCAAAATTTAGGAGGTAGTTTAATGGCAATCAAACCTATTGGAGAGAGTTTTATTGAAACAAATAAAAAGAAGAAAAAACTAAAAAGTGGAATTTTATTGAGTACAAAATCTTACATAACGATGAACAAAATCAAGGAGAAGTTATTGCACTAGGAAAAGGAGAAAAACTTGTAGACATCTCAGTTGGAGATAAAGTTGTGTTCAATAAAAATTCTGGAATTGAAATAGAAGATAATGACGAAAAAATTCTTAATAGTAAACGTTGAAGATATTTTAGCAAATTGATTTGGCTAAGAGGAGGAAATAATGGCAAAGATTATAAATTTTAATGAGTGAAGCTAGAAAAATTAGAAATTGAGTGTAAATATATTTGCAGATGCAGTGAAAAGTTACATTAGGACTAAAGAGGTAGAAAATGTCGTTCTTGAAAAACTTATAGTCACCTTTAATCACGAATGATGGTAGTTACAATAGCAAAAGAAATCGAACTTGAAGACCCATTTGAAAATATAGGGAGCTGCTCTTGTGAAAGAAGTTGCAATAAAATCAAATGATGTTGCAGGAGATGGAACTACAACGGCAACAATTTTAGCTCAAGCTATAGTAAAAGAAGGTTTAAAAATGCTAAGTGCTGGAGCAAATCCAATTTTTCTTGAAAAAGGGAATCGAGGCTTGCAGCTAAAAGAGGGCAGTTGAAATTTTTAAAACAAAAAGCAAAAAGATCAGAATCGAACGAAGAAATTTCTCAAGTTGCATCAATTTCTGCTGCTGACGAAGAAATTGGGAAATTAATTGCTCAAGCTATGGCAAAGTCGGAGAAACTGGAGTTATAACTGTTGAGGAAGCAAAATCTTTGGAAACAACTTTGGAAATTGTTGAGGGTATGCAATTCGATAAAGGTTATAGTATCTCTTATATGAGTTACAGATTCTGAAAGAATGACAGCCGAACTTGATAATCCATTTGTACTTATCACTGATAAAAAGTTTCATCAATGAAAGAGTTACTACCTTTGCTTGAACAAACAGTACAAATGTCAAGACCTGTTTTAATTGTTGCTGATGATATTGAGGAGAGGCTTTGACAACTCTTGTTATAAATAAATTGAGAGGAACTTTAAATGTTAGTTTGCAGTTAAGGCTCCTGCATTCGGAGATAGAAGAAAAGCTATACTTGAAGATATTTGCAATCTTAACAGGTGGGAAGTTATTTCAGAAGAAAAAGGAATGAAACTTGAAGAAGCAACTATCAGAACAATTAGGAAGAGCAAAAACTATAAAAAGTTACAAAAAGATTTGACAGTTATCGTTGATAGCTTTGGAGAACAAATTGAAATTTCTGCAAAGAGTTAATTTAATAAAATCTCAAATGGAAGAAACAACATCGGATTATGATAAAGAAAAATTACAAGAAAGACTTGCAAAATTATCAGGTAGGGGTCGCTGTTATAAAAGTTGGAGCAGCAACTGAAATTGAAATGAAGGAAAGAAAATTGAGAATAGAAGACGCTTTAAATGCGACAAGAGCTGCAGTTGAAGAAGGAATTGTTTCTGGTGGTGGAACAATTTTACTTGATATTATTGATTCGATGAAAGATTTCAATGAAGCTGGAGAAGTTTCATAGAGATCGAAATTGTAAAAAGCTTTGGAAGCTCCTATTAAACAAATTGACTGAAAACTCTAGGGCTAAATGGTGGAGTTGTTTTAGAAAAAGTTAGAACATCTCCAAAAAGGTTTTTGGTTTTGATGCTAAAAATGAAAAATATGTCAATATGATAGAATCAGGAATTATTGATCCTGCAAAAGTTACAAGAGCTGCAATTCAAAAATTCAGCATCAGTTGCATCATTACTTTTAACAACAGAAGTTGTTATTGCAAACAGAAAAAGAAGAAAAATGCTTCAGGAGCTAAGGGTATGATGCCAGGAATGATGTAAACATAAAAATTACATAACAATTAAAGTTTTTTGAAATTGAAGCTATGAAAAATATCGAAAATATGGTATAATGTAAATCAATATATAGAGTTATTATTAATTTTTAGAGAGAGATTTATATGAATTTAGTTGTTTTAAATGGAAGACTTGTAAGGGATCCAGAATTAAAAATTTGGACAAAGTGGAAAAAAGCATACTCAAGATTTTCAATAGCAGTGGAAAGACCTTTTTAGTTCTAGTGCTGATAAAAAATTCTCAAACAGCTGACTTTATAAATTGTGTTGCTTTTTGGGAAAAACGGCTGAATTTATTGGAGAATATTTTAGAAAAGGAAGAAAAATTTTACTTAATGGTAGATTACAAATGGATCAATATGAATCTGAAGGAAAAAGTGACTACTTACTCTGTAATGGTAAATAGTGTCGAATTCGGAGAATCTAAAGCTTCATCTTCAAATGATGGAGGATCATGGAGCAATGAAAATAGAGTAGAACACAATAACGTAGAGCCAGCTTTTTGAAGAAGATAATTCTGGTGCTGCAATTGATGATGAATTTCCATTCTAATAG